>Ga0247611_10000201_pt1 | contig 124161 bp, 99 predicted proteins | sample 177DNAGHGhighgp2_FD_192422 | JGI IMG/M metagenome (GOLD analysis project Ga0247611, IMG submission 192422) | Sheep rumen microbial communities from Palmerston North, Manawatu-Wanganui, New Zealand - 1770 DNA GHGhigh gp2 | ecosystem: Host-associated > Mammals > Digestive system > Stomach >...
TCTCAAGAATTCTTTAGTTTCGGCGAAGCCAATTTCAGGAATTTTTCTCTCAAGAATTTAGAGAATTTAGAGAATTATTTTCTCAAGACATCGAAGATTAGAGGAACTCCTGCCTTACACTCTGGACGGCAAGTCATTGACCAAAATCGGCATGTCGTTCTCAACAGAGGAACGGAACGTGACGGAGTGGATAATCGGATAACTGAAAAAACTTTATTTTTTAGTAGACGAGTTGACAAGTAGACGAGTATACAAGTTGGCTGTAAGTTATATATAAAAAAACGTAAAATCTTTCTTTCAGAACTTTCATTTTTGTCTGACTGTTTATGTACACAAGTTTACAACACAGCCAACCAAAATAGAAAGGCAATTCTTGCAGAATTGAAAGATTATTGGGTGCTTCAATTAATTAGTTTTATGCTTATCATTTATTTTTGCTTCGACGCTTTGTGTTTCTTAACGGAATCTTTGTCCTTTCGTTTTGAACCATAGCCTGCTATGCTTCTTCAACTGCAAGAACAAATCTTCTCGTCAATAAATCACAAATCATCTGAAGCTAATTAATAGAAACACCCCTTCTCCGGAAAAAGTCCTTCGTTTCACTCCGGAGAAAAAACATTCCGCTGCGCTCCATTCAGAAAAAACTGCAGGGGAAAGAGGCAGTACCGATTGAATTGATGTTGCAGTTGCTAATAACTATTTTGTTTTTATTTTGTTAACAACGACCGCTGTATTTTGTGTAGTTTTTATATTGTTTCGGCGTTTTAGGTGTAGATGATTGGACGTTGCACGGCGGGTTGTAGACATCGCAACCTATAATCATAAAACTACTATTTTTTTTTAAAACTATAAATAATAAGGATATTAATTGTTGTTGGCAACAACTACCCATGCCGCATGGCCCTCTCGACTCTCGACTCTCAACTCTCGACAAACTATAATAACGGTTTCAGAAGTTTATGTCAACTGCAGCCATGCCGCATGGCTCTCTCGACACTCAACTCTCAACTCTCGACAAACTATAATAACGGTTTCAGAAGTTTATGTCAACTGCAGCCAAATGAGGGACAATAACGACCTGAGGTTGTTCTTATAACAGATGCAGATCTTTTAAAACCTCACCAAATATGGCAGGTCTGCCATGAGAAATTAATGGCAAAATCTATTTTAGTAGACGAGTTGGTTTGGAGTGTAATATTGGATAATGATAGGAAAATGTCGTTTTGTTGGAAATATAAAAAACAGATATTAATATTTTGAAATTATTCGAATAGTTTTTATATTTGCAAAAAGTATTACAATAATGTTGTTGATATGGAATACAATATAATAGACAAGATAGAATGGACATTAGCTTTTGTATATGAATTCAGCATTAGATTTGGATTAACATTAAAACAGTCCTTTAATTACCTTAGTCGGTATAAGGCTATTCAATTTGTTGATGAACACTATGGCTATGTCCACACTCAGTCTTTCTCTTCAATCGTAGATGACATGATTGAATATTGCCAAAAGAAAGGAGGTAAGTTGGCATGATACTGTTTCATGGAACAAACGTGCATTTTGAAACAATCGATATCAACAAATCCAAAATCGGTAAAGACTTTGGTAGGGGTTTCTATTTATCTGATAATTTCAACCAAGCAATGGAATTGGCAAAAGTAAAGGTAGCTCAATTGGAAACAGGATCACCTATTGTTCTGAGTTATGAGATTGAAGAAGAAGAAATGAAGGAATTAAATGTATTAAGATTTGATACATACAGTGAGGATTGGGCAAAGTTTATCATAAAAAACAGGAATAACAAATCCAAAATACCTGTTCATGATTATGATATTGTCATTGGACCTATAGCAAACGATAGAGTAGGATATCAGTTATGGAAATATGATACACAACAAATAACATTACCAATCTTGGTGAAGAATCTGAGACATATGAAAGGACTTACAATCCAGTATTTTTTTGGTACAGAACGTGCTATTCAATTATTGAAAAAATTATGAATGAAACTCTACTTATGAAAATGTATCTTGCAGAGAGATTAGCACTTCTTTTAATAGAAGATAATCCTCAAATGTCTCTTGAACAGGCTCTTTCCACTGTGTTCAACTCTGATACATATCAAAAGATACAGAATGAGAATACACATTTGTATTCTCAAAGTCCTTATTATGTGTATTCTTTCCTTGATACAGAATTAAAAACGGGAAAGATGGCATAATTAGCATATGTTTTAATCTGAACATTTCTGACTTGTGTATGATTTCCAAGTCGGTGAAATGCTTGCTGATACCTTCGAAGGGATAGATGACAAATCCGGAAATAAGTCATACGCAGCACTACGGTTGTGCTTGTTCAGCCCAAAAGTATAAAAACTACTATTTTTTTAACTATATAACGGTTTCAGAAGTTTATGTCAACTGCAGCCATGCCGCATGGCTCTCTCGACATTCAACTCTATCTGCACTCGACACTCGACACTCGACTCTCGACACTTAATATTTGCATCTTTTTCTCTACAGATGAACGCAATGTTGAGGAACAAATAATCGGTTGATGGCTCGAAAATCGGAAATTTATTTGTTATTTTGTCAAAAAAGTGGGCTTATAGGGCGAAAATGTATGTGTATGAAAATGTATGAAACTGGCTTGTTGTTTTTAATGAATTTGTTTATCTTTGCATCATGGATGCCAAAAAAGAAAATCAACACAAGGCCCTATGTGAGGCTGTAGAGAAGCGAGTCGGCATGAAAATGAAGACGTCGAGTGATTTCGACTGGCTTGCGGGACAGATTATGGACACCGTCCACCAGATGGTGTCGGCAAACACTCTCAAGCGACTGTGGGGCTATTATGAGAATGTGCATGTGGTCACTCGTAAGAGTGTGCTCGACATGCTGGCTCAGTATCTGGGATATGGCAGTTATTCCATTTTCATGGTGAACATCAATGCGAAGGAAGGCAAGCCGATAAGCGATTTCGTGAACACACGACATCTGGAAACCAAGTGTCTGAGTATAGGTTCATTGATATGCGTAACCTGGCAGCCCGACCGCTCGATGACCATTGAACACCTTGGCGAAGGGCGTTTCATTGTTCGTGAGGTGGAAAACTCCAAACTATGTGTGGGTGACACGTTTGAATGTTATCTTATGATTGAGGGCGAACCACTCTTCCTGAGTAATCTGGTTCACTTGGGCAATTCCCCTTTGGCATATCAGGCAGGTAAGATTGGAGGAATCCATTTCGAGATATTAATGTAGAAAAGATGATGACAAACGATGACAGGGACATATCCGACTTCAAATATGATGGATTCGATGGGATAGACAACTCATTCACAAATATCAGTGTGGTGAGCCGCTCATCACACAATCTTCTGCTTAAGGCGATGCGCTACGGACAGTGGTGGATGCTCAAGTGCCTCTTGCCGGAGGAGAAGGGACAGTCTGTGTTTCAGCAGATGTTACGCAAGGAATTTGAAATCCTCATTCGTCTGCAGCATCCCAATATCGTGAGGGCTTTCAGCATGCAGTCCGTGGACAATTATGGCCTGTGTATTGTGATGGAATGGCTGGAGGGAGAGACCCTTCAGAATTTTCTCACCAAGGAACATGACCCTGCGAAATGCCTTCAGTTGGTTTACCAAATGACCGACGCCATCGACTACATGCATAAGAATGGGATCGTACATCGCGACCTCAAGCCTAATAACATTATGGTAAACCGTAATGCCACCAACGTGAAACTCATCGACTTCGGATTGGCTGACTCCAACGAATATGCCTTTCTGAAACACTCGGGCGGTACCGATGGCTATATGTCGCCCGAGCAGGAGGAGGGTGGTGGTGCCGACATCCGCAACGACATTTATTCCTTCGGCGTTATCCTGAAGAAGATGAATCTGGGCAAACGCTTTGCACCGGTGGTAAAAGGCTGTCTGGAGCCAATTGACCGTAGATATAGCACAATCAAAGAGGTGGAGGATGCCATACGTGCTAAAAGCCGTAGAGGAGTGAAGATGGTAAGTAGCAAATGGCTGTGGTTGATGGCTTCTATCATCGTGTTGCTTGTGGGTTTGCTGGGATATGGTCTATATAAATATAAAATGCTGGACGACAACAGGCCGTTGGAATTTGATGCTAATGGCCCCGACTACGAGGAATATGTGCCAGAGGATTTGACACTAGGCGAGAAGCCTACATTGAAGATAGTGAATCCTGATTTCCACGGTGTGAAAGGCTACGGCTGGAATTTCGCACCTAATTGCCATCCTATATTTTATAATCAAGGCAATATATCTTTGGCCCAATTCTATATACAGACATTCGACTTTTGGCAGAATATCGGCGGGCTTGAACCTGGAGATTACGAACTTAGCGTCCATGCCTTTCACCGACCCGACAGCGGACAATGGTCGAAATATTACTACGAACATGCTGAAGACAAGGAGAACGGCACAGTATATTCAACGGCAGAACTGTATGCCGATAGCGTGTCGGTACGGCTACTCAACTGGGCAACCGAATGCAACTCGGAGCCACTGCCCGAAGATCCTATATTCTTCGAGGAACAGGTGAAGGACATAATTCCAAACGCCCTTCCTGCTGCTGGGTACTACTTCAACCACGGACATTATCTCAACAAACTGAGATTCAGTGTTGAAAGTGACGCGGATTCTGTACGCATCGGGTTGCGTCTGCATGTCATGAGACCGAATTCGCTCTCGTGGGTGGCGTTCGACTCGTTCAGACTACGGCGACTCAACGTGGATTGATTATTATACTACGAATTTTATTTTATTACGAGGATTAATAGGATTAATAGGATTTTATTTATACTACGAATTATACGAATTAGTACGAATTTTATTTTATTACGAGGATTAATAGGATTTTATTTATACTACGAATTTTACGAATTAATACGAATTTTATTTTATTACAAGGATTACAAGGATTAATAGGATTTTATTTATACTACGAATTATACGAATTAGTACGAATTTTATTTTTTCTTACAACCAGGAAAGCTTTAGGTTCGACGAAGTCAATTTTTCGAATTTAAACGAATTGGTTTTGCAATACGATTTATTCGGATTGACGCTGATTTGCAAAAAAAAATCAGGAAGCGGAGTTGCTTCCTGATTTTTTATGACTTTAATTTGCTGTTTATGCAGGGTATTTCTCAGATGGACCATATTTGTTAGGACCAACATTGCTGTCGAGGCAGCAGAAGATCAAAATAATGATAGAGAAAATAATCAGCACAATAGACAAAGCCACCGTACCCAAAAGTCCGCCAACTGCTCCGTCTACACTACCACTCTTAGCACTGAACACTGCTATGAGTGTCATAATCAGTGTAAGGGCATATAATCCGTAGAAAATCCATGCCAACATAGCAGGTTTGTTGGTGTCCTGGAGGCGACGAACCAAAAGGCTTGCTGTAAGTACTATTTCGGCTACTCCAACAATTAATTGTAGAATACCTCCAACTGTTCCTCCGATAGAACCAAAAATAAGATTAAGTAACCAACCTCCTACTCCAACTACGAGCATTACCCACCAAAATTCAGAACGGCGTGCACGTCCTTGGAAGTTTGTGAGGTTAGCTAACCAACGCTGAATAGCTTCACCTATTTGCACTTGTGGAGTTCCTTGTCCTTGTGGTTGGAATCCAGGCTGAGGTCCTGGTTGAAATTCATTTGCCATAATAATAAAATTTAAAAGGTTTATAATAATTAATTAAATAGTTGACGTATCGCTGCACTCATATTAAAATAATTTAGCGTGTGAACGTGTTGTTTGTGGAGCCATAGTGTCCAGTTGTTTTGCAAAATTATAAAATTATTATTAACTTCCAAAGGTTTTCTTAAAAAATTTTAAAAATATTCTGTTTATATACAAAAAACAGTGCTCTTGAAATAAACAATAGCCGCACTTGCTTTTTGTGTTCTTCAAGTGCGGCTATTTGTGGTTTTATTATTTGATCTGAGTTATCAGTTCTTCGACTGTAAGCAGTTGCTGCTCTCCCGTTTCCATGTTTTTTAGCGTTATCTTGTTGGCCGTCATCTCGTTTTCGCCTACAAGGGCCACAAACGGTATTTGCTTGGCATTTGCATAGCTCATCTGCTTCTTCATCTTGACGCTCTCAGGATATATTTCTGCGCTGATGCCAGCTTCTCTCACCTTTCTGATGGCTTTCATGCAGAAAGCCTCTTCCTGAGGTCCGAAATTGACGAAGAGGAGTCGTGTGGAGCAGATGGCTTCCTTTGGATAAAGGTCGAGCTGGTTGAGCACATCGAATATTCGGTCGGCGCCGAATGATATTCCCACTCCCGAGAGTCCCGGCATACCGAAAATGCCAGTCAGGTTGTCGTAGCGTCCACCTCCCGTGATGCTTCCAATCTCCACGTCGAGAGCCTTCACTTCGAAGATAGCTCCGGTGTAGTAGTTTAGTCCTCGTGCGAGAGTGAGGTCGAGTTCGATAGGGTTGTTGATGTCATCGAGTTTAGAAAGGATGAATTCACATTCCTCCACTCCCTTAAGTCCTATCTCACTGTCCTTGAGCACATTCTTCATCGTTGCGATTTTCTCTTCGTTGGTTCCGCTGAGGAGGATTATAGGTTGCAGTTTTTCAATTGCTTCAGCCGGAATACCGTTTTCAGCCAGTTCTGCATTGACGTTGTCGAGACCGATTTTGTCGAGTTTGTCGATAGCCACGGTGATGTCCACTATTTTGTCTGCTTGTCCTATCATCTCTGCTATTCCGCTGAGTATCTTACGGTTGTTGATTTTAATGCATACTCTCACCCCGAAGCGTGAGAATACGGTGTCGACAATTTGCATGAGTTCCACCTCATTAATGAGTGATGTGCTTCCCACCACGTCGGCATCGCATTGATAAAATTCACGATAGCGTCCTTTCTGTGGGCGGTCGGCGCGCCAGACAGGCTGAATCTGATAGCGCTTGAAGGGTAGGGTCAGTTCTTCGCGGTGTTGCACCACATAGCGTGCAAACGGCACTGTGAGATCGTATCTGAGTCCTTTCTCGCAGAATTTGCTTGCCAGCTTGGCTGCATCGCGTGAAAGGAGTTGTTCGTCGGTGATGCCACGGAAGTAGTCGCCTGAGTTCTGTATTTTGAAGAGCAGTTTGTCGCCTTCCTCTCCGTATTTGCCCATCAGTGTCGATAGGTTTTCCATTGCCGGAGTTTCGATCTGCTGGAATCCGTAGAGCGCATAGACGTCTTTTATAGTATTGAATATATAATTGCGTTTTCCCATCTCAGCAGCTGAGAAATCGCGTGTACCTTTTGGAATTGATGGTTTCATTGTTGTATATTAATTAGGAATTAGGAATTTTAAATTAGGAATTAGGAATTAGGAATTAGGAATTAGGAATTAGGAATTAGGAATTAGGAATTAGGAATGAGGAATTATTTTGCCATGCGGACGGTTATTTTAAATTAGGAATTAGGAATTAGGAATGAGGAATTATTTTACCATTCGGACGGTTTCTTTTTTAATTAGGAATTAGGAATGAGGAATGAGGAATTTTAAATTAGGAATTAGGAATGAGGAATTTGAAATTAGGAATTAGGAATATTAAAACATTTGTCTTATTCGCTTGATTCCAGCCACGAGGGCGTCGATATCGTCTTTTGTGTTGTATAGAGCGAATGATGCTCTGACTGTGCCAGAAATGCCGAGCCGGTGCATGAGAGGTTCAGCACAGTGGTGTCCGGTTCTCACTGCTATTCCAAGCCTGTCGAGCAGTGTTCCAAGGTCGAGGTGGTGTATGTTGCCAACGTTGAACGAAATGACGGCATCGCCATGCTTGTCGTCTGGATGTCCGTAGATTTGCATTCCTTCGATAGTTCTCATCTGTTGGAGTGCATAGGATGTGAGTTCTTGTTCATGAGTCTGAATGACGTCTAATCCTATGTTTGAAACATAGTTGAGTGCAGTTGCGAGAGCATGAGTTCCCACATAGTCGGGTGTTCCGGCTTCAAACTTATATGGCAGTTCGTTGAATGTGGTTCGTTCGAACGACACATTTTTTATCATCTCTCCACCGCCTTGGTATGGTGGCATTTGTTCGAGGTATTTCTCCTTTCCAAAGAGGACTCCCACTCCGGTAGGTCCATAAATCTTGTGTCCGCTGAAAGCAAAGAAATCGCAGTCGAGTGCCTGTACGTCGACCTTGAAGTGCGGTGTTGACTGTGCCCCGTCTATAAGCACAGGTATATCGTGCTGATGAGCCATACGGGTGATTTCCTGCACGGGGTTTACTGTTCCCAGCACATTGCTTACGTGGGTAACTGCCACAAGCCTTATTCTATCGGAGCTATCGAGCATGTTGGCGTATTCCTCCATGTTGATTTGTCCGTCGTCGGTTATTGGTATGACGTTTAGCTTGAGATGCTTGCGTTCAGCGACTATTTGCCAAGGCACTATGTTGCTATGGTGTTCCATCTCGCTGACGAGAATCTCATCGCCTTGATTGAGGAATGCCTCTGCGAAGCTGTATGCAAGGAGGTTGATGCTCTCGGTGGTGCCACGCGTGAAGAGAATTTCGTTAGTAGAAGCTGCATTGATAAACTGTCTGACAGTTTCGCGTGCGCCTTCATGCAGGTCTGTGGCTTGCTGTGAGAGGAAGTGCACTCCCCGGTGGACATTTGCATTCACATTGTAGTATTCGTCCACCATAGCCTCCACCACGCACCTTGGTTTCTGCGTTGTGGCGGCATTGTCGAGATAAACAAGCGGTTTGTTGTAAATCTGTCGTGTTAATATGGGGAAATCTTGTTTGTTCAAATTATTTTGAAAATTAGGAATTATTTTGCTTTTAAATTAGGAATTAGGAATTAGGAATGAGGAATTATTTTGCCATGCGGACGGTTATTTTAAATTAGGAATTAGGAATGAGGAATTAGGAATTAGGAATGAGGAATTATTTTGCCATGCGGACGGTTTCTTTTTTAATTAGGAATTAGGAATTAGGAATGAGGAATTATTTTGCCATGCGGACGGTTTCTTTTTTAATTAGGAATTAGGAATTATTTTGCTTTTAAATGAGAAATTAGGAATTAGGAATGAGAAATTAGGAATAATTGAAAGATGAGAAGATCTTATTTCTTACTTAGCTATCTGCATTAGTATCTCGTCTCTTGACTCTATTTACATAGTCGGCATGTTTCGCATTTTTCGAGCTCTCCCCTGAATCTTTTTTCTATTTTAACAGAAAGTTTGTTTCTGAGGTTTTCGTTGTCGATTTGGTCTATTACCTGTCCCATAAAAGCATTTTTGAGTAGTGTGCGAGCCTCTTCTTCATCGATTCCTCTTTGACGCATGTAGAATAGTGCAGCTTCATCCATCACACCAACCGTAGAGCCGTGTGCACATTTGACATCGTCGGCATAAATCTCGAGCATAGGTTGTGTGTACATCCTTGCAGAAGTGTTAGCGCATAGGTTGTTGTTGGTTTCCTGCGATTCCGTTTTCTGCGCGTCCTTCTCCACTAGTATTCTTCCTGCGAAAGCCCCCACAGCATTGTCATCCACCACATACTTGTAGAGTTCGTTGCTACGGCAGAATCCCGACTGGTGGTCGATGAGCGTATTGTTGTCGATATGCTGTGTTCCTGCTGCTATTGCACATCCATTGAGTGTGGCTTCAGAGTTTCTGCCCATCATCCTCACGTCGCATAGGTTGCGTGAAGTGCCGTTGAAGAGCGTTATGTTGTTGTGTCGGAACGAGCAGTCGTTGCCTATATTGGCGTATGTGTTCGAGAATCGGTTCATTTGTGTGACCGTGTCTTCTATGTCGTAGATGTCGAGATGTGAGTTGCTGGCACAATTGATTTCTATGACCTGCGATGTGAGGAATTGCTGGTTGTGCTTTGCCCTATCGTTGATGATGATTGTTGCTTCAGCCCCTTCTTCCATTATGATGAGCAGTCGTCTGACCTGCATGGCAACAATCTCTCCTCCTATCATCCAGTCGATAGCTATAGGCTCATCCACTTTAATATTCTTACCCACGTTAACCACGATACATTCGTGTGCCAACATGGTGTTGAAGAGAGTAAGTGGGTCGTTGTTGTCGGCTATGGTGTTGTAGGCGTAAGCAATTTCTTGCCTGGCATCTTTCAGGCTCAACAAGTAGGGAGATGGTTTAAGATACGGCAAATATGGTGCTAACATGATTCCGTAGTTAGGCTGAAATGCTTTATCCACGTCGGTGTACTTGTAGCGCTCCACCTTCTGCGATGGAAATCCAAGTGTTTTGAACTGCTGGAAAGCCTCCTCGCGGCACGCATTCATAGCCTCGCAACTCTTGCTTCGAATCATGTAAGATGCGTTGTTGAAGAATTCTATGTATTGTTGTTCGCTGTGCATTGTTTATTTTCAACTATTTTTTATCCAGTCGAATCCGTTGTCCTCAATTTTCTGTGCCAGTTGCGGTCCGTCTGTCATAACTATTTGTCCGTCGAGCAGCACGTGTACCACGTCTGGCTTGATATAGTCGAGCAGTCGCTGATAATGAGTGATGACGAGTGCAGATGTGTCGGGTTTACGCAGTTTGTTGAACCCTTCAGCCACAATTCTGAGTGCATCCACATCGAGCCCCGAGTCGGTTTCATCGAGTATGCAGAACGATGGTTCTAGCATTGCCATTTGGAATATCTCGTTTCGCTTGCGTTCTCCTCCGCTGAATCCTTCGTTTACGGAGCGGTTTGCCAGTTTGCTGTCGATTCCTACCATCTTGCGGCGTTCGCGCATCATCTTGAGGAAATCTGCTGCTTTCATAGGTTCCTTACCCTGATATTTCAGTTTTGCGTTGACTGCAGCTTTGAGGAAATTAGTCATCGATACTCCAGGAATCTCAATAGGCTGCTGAAACGACATGAATATTCCGAGGTTTGCCCTTTCTTCCGGTTTCATGGGCAGGATATCGTGTCCGTTGAAAAGTATTGTGCCTTTAGTCACTTCATAGAAAGGGTCACCCACGATGACTTTGCTCAGAGTGGATTTACCGGCTCCATTGGTTCCCATGAGTGCGTGTATCTCACCGTCGTTGATAGTGAGATTTACTCCTTTCAATATTTCTTTGCCCTCCACTTGGGCATGTAGGTTCTCTATTTTGAGCATTATTATTTTTTTTAAATTAGGAATTAGGAATTAGGAATGAGGAATTATTTTGCCATGCGGACGGTTTCTTTTTTAATTAGGAATTAGGAATGAGGAATGAGGAATTAGGAATGAGGAATTATTTTGCCATGCGGACGGTTTCTTTTTTAATTAGGAATTAGGAATTAGGAATGAGGAATTAGGAATTAGGAATTAGGAATGAGGAATTATTTTGCCATGCGGACGGTTATTTTTTAATTAGGAATTAGGAATTAGGAATTAGGAATTAGGAATTATTTTGCCATGCGGGCGGTTATTTTAAATTAGGAATTAGGAATTGGGAATTAGGAATTAGGAAAATATCATTATTCATTCTCTTATCCCACAGTTCCTTCAAGCGAAACGCTGAGAAGTTTTTGTGCTTCCACGGCGAATTCCATTGGTAGTTTGTTGAGCACCTCTTTAGCGTAGCCATTGACGATGAGTCCCACAGCATCTTCGGTTGATATACCACGTTGGTTGCAATAGAGCAGTTGGTCTTCGGATATTTTGGAAGTAGTTGCTTCGTGTTCCACTGTAGCAGTGCTGTTCTGCACATCCATATAAGGGAATGTGTGTGCTCCGCATTTATCTCCCAGCAGCAAAGAGTCGCATGATGAGTAGTTTCGTGCCTGGTCAGCGTTTTTGCCCACTTTCACCAGTCCTCTGTATGAATTCTCGCTTTTGCCCGCAGATATTCCTTTAGATATGATGGTAGACTTGGTTCGTTTACCCAGATGTATCATCTTTGTCCCTGTGTCTGCCATCTGATGATTGTTGGTAACTGCCACAGAATAAAATTCAGCCTGTGAGTCATCGCCTTGCAGCACACAGCTTGGGTATTTCCATGTTATGGCCGATCCGGTTTCCACCTGTGTCCACGACAGCTTGCTGTTGTGTCCTTTGAGCAGTCCTCTCTTGGTTACAAGGTTGAGCACCCCTCCGTTGCCGTCTTCATCGCCTGGGTACCAGTTTTGCACCGTTGAATATTTTACTTCGGCGTTGTTCATTACCACAATTTCCACTATTGCAGCATGTAGTTGGTTTTCGTCGCGCATCGGTGCCGTGCATCCTTCCAAATACGACACATAGCTATTGTCGTCGCATACGATGAGGGTACGTTCGAACTGTCCGGTGTTACGTGCGTTTATGCGGAAATATGTAGACAGCTCCATAGGACATCTTGTGTTGGGCGGAATATAAACAAATGATCCGTCGGAGAACACTGCGGAGTTAAGAGCAGCGAAGAAGTTGTCGCGATATGGCACCACTGAGCCTATGTATTTTTTCACGAGGTCGGGGTGTTGCCGGATAGCCTCGCTGATTGAGCAGAATATGATGTTCTTTTCAGCCAGTTTCTCCTTGAATGTTGTTTTCACCGACACGGAGTCCATCACGGCATCCACAGCCATTCCGCTCAGAGCCATACGTTCTTCGAGCGGAATACCCAGTTTGTCGAATGTCTTCATGAGTTCAGGATCGATTTCCTTTGACGCGTTTTTATCCTTCTTCTGTGTTGGGTCGGCATAGTAGGAAATGTCCTGGTAGTCGATGTGTGGCAGTTGGAGATGTCCCCATCTGGGTTCTTTCATCGTAAGCCAGTGGCGGAAAGCCTTGAGTCGGAATTCCAGCATCCATTCCGGCTCATCTTTCTTTTGGGAAATGAGCCTAACGACGTCTTCATTCAGACCTTTGTCGATGATTTCTGTATGTATGTCGGTTGTGAATCCGTATTTGTATTTTTCTTCAGCAACCTGTTTTACAAACTCGTTGGGCATTTGTTTATTTAGTTGACAAGTTTACGAGTAGACAAGTAGACGAGTTGTTTGTGTATATTTATCAGACGAGAATACTCGTTGTTTGATTCAGTTTAGATGTGCAGTTTGTCGCCGATGGCATGATGTGGTTTTGCACCTCTTGCTTCTTCAGTGGAGTCGGTGACGATGATGATGTCGGGTACGATTTTCTGCGATTTCTGCTTAAGCATGTAATAAAGAGCCGGTCGTTCTTTTAATTTCTCGGGTTTCATGCCTCCATTGCTTTGTATGAAGTCGTAGACATTGAATGCCACACTGAGTATGAACAGATAACTCACGAATCCGATGACAGCTCCAGCCAGTCGGTTGATGAAATTCAGATGGACCACTTTGAACGCTTTTGTAAGCAGTGATGCCACCCATCCCAGGACTAATGGCAACAGTATTACGATTGCTATAAATGCTATGATTTCTGCAGTAGATTGCTCCGTTCCGGTTAGGTTTGCCAATGCCTTTCCGAATTTCTCATATAGCATCACTGCGATGACGAGTCCCACGAAGATTCCCGCCATGTTTGCCACTTGTTTTAGAGCGCCTTGGTAGAATCCCACCAAGGCGCCAATTATAGCAACAGCTATTATTAGTATAGTCATTTAATAATGAAAAATGAAAAATGAATAATGAAAAATTATTTTACTGGAAGTTATTGCTACGCTCGGAAGTTAGAGAAGTTATCGCTGCGCTCGACTCTCGACTCTCGGCAATCAACTATCAACCTATATCACAATTTCTGTTTGATTTCGATTTCAGCAAATGCTTCGAGCATGTCGCCTTCTTTGATGTCGTTGAAATTAACAACAGATATACCGCAGTCGAAGTTGAGTCCCACTTCCTTCACATCGTCCTTGAACCGCTTGAGTGCGTTGATGTTGCCAGTGTGAATGACGATACCGTCGCGTATGACGCGTATCTTGTCGGAACGGTGAATCTTTCCGTCTGTGACAATAGCACCAGCCACAGTGCCCACTTTAGTGATTTTGTACACTTGCTTGACTTCAGCCGTACCAGCGTATTCTTCCTTGATTTCAGGGGCAAGCATACCCTCCATAGCACTCTTGATTTCTTCGATTGTGTCGTAGATGATAGAATATAGTCGTATGTCGACACCTTCCTGTTCGGCCAGTCGTCTTGCAGCTATAGACGGTCGTACCTGGAAACCGATGATGATTGCATCGGAAGCCTTTGCGAGCGATACGTCGTTCTCCGAAATCTGTCCAACCGACTTGTGTATGACGTTGACTTGTATTTTCTCTGTAGAGAGTTTGATGAGTGAGTCGCTCAGAGCTTCAATCGAGCCATCCACGTCGCCCTTGACTATGAGGTTGAGATCTTGTACTCCACCGATGGCGATTTCGTGTGCTATGTCGTCTAATCCACGTCTTCGAGTGGTTCTGATGCCTTGTTCTCGTTTTAGTTGCTCACGTTTGTTAGCCAGGTCTCTGGCTTCCTGCTCCGAATCCATCACGTGGAATGTGTCGCCAGCCGTAGGTGCTCCGTTGAGTCCCAGAATCAATGCCGGTTCAGCAGGCAGAGCCTTTTCTATTCTGTGTCCACGTTCGTTGAACATAGCCTTGATTCGTCCCCAGTTTGTACCTGCCAGTACTATGTCTCCTTGATGCAGTGTTCCGTTTTGTACTAGTACGGTAGCCACGTATCCACGTCCTCTGTCGAGCGATGATTCAATGACGGAACCCGTAGCCTTACGGTTAGGATTCGCCTTGAGGTCGAGCATTTCAGCTTCGAGCAGCACCTTTTCCATTAGCAGGTCGACATTTATGCCTTTCTTGGCTGATATATCCTGGCTCTGGTATTTTCCTCCCCAGTCTTCCACGAGATAGTTCATGGCAGCAAGCTGTTCCTTGATTTTCTCAGGGTTGGCTCCCGGTTTGTCTATCTTGTTGATTGCAAACACCATAGGCACGTTTGCGGCCACGGCATGGCTTATCGCCTCCTTTGTTTGAGGCATTATGTCGTCGTCGGCTGCAATGATGATGATGGCAATGTCCGTCACTTTCGCACCACGTGCACGCATAGCTGTGAATGCTTCGTGACCAGGTGTGTCGAGGAAAGTGATTCGTTTTCCGTTAGCCATCTTCACGTTGTAGGCACCGATATGCTGTGTGATACCACCTGCCTCACCAGCAATCACGTTGGTTTTTCTTATGTAGTCGAGTAGTGATGTCTTACCATGGTCAACGTGTCCCATCACAGTGATGATAGGAGCTCTTGGCACGAGGTCTTCCTCCTTGTCGGCTTCTTCTTCAATAGCGTGTGACACGTCTTCGCTGACATACGTAGTGGTGTATCCAAATTCTTCGGCTACGAGGTTGATGGTTTCAGCATCCAGACGCTGGTTGATCGACACCATGATGCCTATTTGCATACATGTTCCTATAACCTGAGTGACAGGTACGTCCATCATTGTAGCAAGTTCGTTGGCTGTAACGTATTCAGTGAGTTTGAGTACTTTGCTTTCTGCATTTTCCTCTTCTTCCTGTTCAGCCATTCTGTTGTGTATGGCCTCTCGTTTGTCCTTACGATATTTCACACCCTTCTTCACTTGTTTGGTTGTGAGACGTGCGAGAGTTTCCTTCACCTGCTTTGCTATTTCCTCGTCTGTGAGTTCTTGAACCTTTGCGTTTTTCTTCTTTTTCTTGTTTTTCTTTCCGCTAGCCTGTGCCTGTTGCTGGTTTTGTTGCTGATTCTGGTTCTTGTTGGCCTTGCGTGGGTCTGTAGTCTGCTGAGCAGCTTCAGCTTCGACGTCTACGCGTTCCTTACCGATTCTGTTGCGTTTTTTCTTCTTTCCCGCTTCGCCTTCTCTTGCCATTCTGCTTGCTTGCTGTGCTTCTTTTCTCAGGCGTTCCTTCTCTTCGCGTTCCTTTCGTTTTTCCGCCTTGCTTTTTTTGTCGGGCCTAGTCTTGGAATTGATATTCGAAAGATCGATGAATCCCACCTGCTTGACTCCAGCCGTAGGTATTTCCGTTCTGTAGACACCGCTGTTGTCTTCAGCTTTTTCCTCCTCTACTTTTTCTTCGGTTTTGGTATCTGTGTTTACCACAGGTTCTGGTTTGGGTTCTTCAGCCTTTTCTTCTTGAACCTCAGTTTCTTTTGTTTCAGGCTCTGGATTCACAGGTGTTTCTTCCTGAGCCACTTCCTCGATTTTCTGTGTCTCTTCCTGCTTGATTTCGTTTTGAGCCACTTCTTCCTGTTTTTCTGTTTCCACAGCTACAGGTTCTGTTTCCACTACCGTTTGTTCCACTTCCTTAGGCGTTTCTTCAGCCTTTTGTTGAACAACCGTTTCTTCTGCAGGTTTTTCTTCTTTCTTTGGCTTTAAGTCGTTGATGTTACCAAGCACTTTGAATTGTTGCTTTGGCTCCCCAGAAACCCGAAAGACTTCCTGCTTCTGTTTTTTCTCCATTTTGAGGCGCTCCTTTTCCAAACGGTCTTTCTCCATTTTCTTCTGGATTTCTTCGTGTTTGGTTTTGTCGGCACCGAATGCATCCATGAGCATGTTATACTGCTCATCCGTGATCTTTGCGTTAGGACTGGCATCTTGCAATGCCTTTCCTTTCTTTTGCAGGAATTCAGCCACGGTGTTGATTCCTACATTCAATTCTTTTAGTGCTTTGTTCAGTCTTACTGCCATTTATTATTATTTTTAGTTGACGAGTAGACAAGTAGACAAGTTAACGAGTTGTTTGTGTTATTTGACGAGTAAACAATTTGCTTGTCGGTTACTATGTCTAATGTCTTATATTATTTTTTTGTAAACGAGTAAATAAGTTGACGAGCAAACAATATGTTTGTTTTAGAAAGTAGATTGTTTGTGTCGTCGTTATTATTCTTCAAATTCAGCTTGTAGTATTTTGTATACTTCTTCAACGGTGTCTTCTTCGAGGTCAGCTTTTTCGATGAGCACTTCCTTAGGAGTTTTAAGCACGTCTTTAGCAGTGTTGAGTCCGAGTCCCTTGATAGCGTCGATGACCCAGTCGGCAATTTCGTCCTTAAATTCGTCGAGGTAGATATCTTCATTGTCTGTGTCTTCGCTTGCGTTGTCGCGGAATACATCGATAGTATATCCTGTAAGCATACTTGCCAGCTTGATATTGAGTCCGTTCTTACCTATGGCAAGTGACACCTGATCTGGTAGCAGGAACACTTCAGCTCTGTGGTCGTCTTCGTTGACGTTGATAGATGATATTTTAGCTGGGCTGAGAGCACGCTGTATGAACAGCTTTATATTGCTTGTATAGTTGATAACGTCGATGTTTTCGTTGTGTAGTTCTCTAACGATTCCGTGTATTCTGCTACCCTTCACACCCACGCACGCACCAACGGGGTCGATACGTTCGTTGTAGCTCTCCACTGCAATTTTAGCTCTTTCTCCAGGTATTCTGGCAATTTTGTGTATAGTGATGAGTCCGTCGTTGATTTCCGGCACTTCCTGTTCCATGAGTCTCTGCAGGAATTCAGGCGATGTTCTCGACAGTATAATCTTAGGGTTGTTGTTTTGGTTGTCCACTCTGAGAATAACGGCTCTCGTGGTTTCACCCTTTCTGAAGAAGTCTCCAGGAATTTGTTCCTGCTTAGGCAGTAGCATTTCGTTTCCGTCGTCGTCGAGCAATAGCACTTCACGTTTCCAAATCTGATACACTTCAGCAGTAACGACTTGTCCCACTTTATCCTTGAATTTGTTGTAGAGGTTGTCGTGCTCCAGTTCAAGGATTTTAGCAGCCATTGTCTGACGTAGGTTGAGGATAGCTCTTCTTCCGAAGTCGGAGAAATTCACCTTTGTAGCCAATTCCTCTCCCACTTCGTAGTCGGGGTCTTCTTTCTGAGCATCAGACAAAGCTATTTCTGCCATTTCGTTGGTCACTTCTCCATCAGGTACCACCACCTTGTTTTGGTAGATTTCAAAGTCACCCTTTTCCGGATTGACGATTACGTTGAAGTTATCGTCTTGTCCGTAGATTTTCTGGAGCACACTTCTGAAAGAATCCTCGATGACGCTCACGAGTGTAGCCTTGTCGATTTTCTTCGTTTCTTTGAATTCTTTGAAAGTGTCAGTTAGGTTCACACTTTCGATTGCTTTCTTTGTTGCCATATATGTATTTTTTTAGTTTGCTAGTTAAGGAGTCAGCGATTTTTTATGTCTGATTCTCTGGCATTCGTCTATTTGAATTCGAGAACAGCCTTGACGTATTTTAGTTCGTCGTAGGTGTATTTATATTCCACGTCCACCATCTGTGGTCTTTTCTTTCCTTCCACCTTTTGTTTTTCCTTTATTTCCACGCAAATGGCGTTTTCATCTGCGCTTTTGAGAATGCCTCTTTGTTTTTTACCAGCGTTGGTAAGCAGGTCCACTTCGTTTCCTATGTTGTTGATATATTGTTGCAGGATGCGGAATGGTTGTCCGATTCCAGCTGATCCCACTTCCAACTCATAGTCGTCGATGTCGGGTTCGCACTGCTCGCTGATGAATCGGCTCAGCTCTGCGCAGTCGTTAATCCACACACCATCTTTGTGGTCGATTTCCACGGTGATTTTGTCGTCTGTAACATCTGTGTAAACGAGGAAATATTCTTTGTCTTTGAGCCATTCCTCACAAAGCTCCACAATTCTTTTTCTTTCAATCATAATTCTTACAAAAACCGAATTTTCTATGTGTTTCCACCACTTAAATAATTCAGAATATATAATAAATTAGGAGAAACCTTGTTAGGCTCCTCCTATCGGTTGTTGCAAAGTTACAACATATTTTGCTTATAACCAAAGGTTTTCAAGAAAAAATCATTTTTTTGGAGTGAATAATGTGATTTTTCTTGTGTTTTTTGCATAAACTTTGCATATATGCAAAAACAAGGCAAAGTTAAAAGTTACTTATATTTATGCATTTACACAAATATTTTGCTACATTTTCCATATTTATTAAAAATGTGAATATATGTTTGCGGTTTTCGAATAAAAAAGTATATATTTGCACTGATAAAGGTTGATATTAATTTAAAATCGACATAGAGGTGAACATAATAACAATTGAATAAAAAATATGAAAAGTTTTGTATCAAGTCTTTTGGCATTCCTGGGATTGGGGTGCTCATGTGGTAGTCAGAGTTATCAGACTGTTGATGTGCCTAATTTTGCAAGTATGATTAAGTCTTCTGATGTGACCTTGCTTGATGTTCGTACTCCTTCGGAGTTTTCAGCAGGTCATATTAGCGGAGCTTTGAATATAGATGTACAAAGTCCTGATTTTCTTACTCTCGCTAACCAACAACTCGACAAACAAAAGACTGTCGCAGTATATTGTCGTTCGGGACGCCGTTCAGCCAAAGCATCCCAAAAGCTTGCGTCGGCAGGTTATAATGTAGTGAATTTGAAGGGTGGCATAGAGGCATGGAAGGCAGATGACATGATGGTAAGCACAATGAATTATGAACGTGATGAATTCAGCACGAACGATGGTAGAAAAATTGAGTTTTATGCACTTATGCATGCCAGCATCTATATGGTTTACGATGGCTTGAACATATACATTGATCCAGTTCGTAAGCTTGGCGATAGAGAGGTGGACTATTCATCTATGCCAAAGGCTGATTATATCTTCGTGACTCACGAACATGGCGACCATTTCGACCAGGAAGCCCTTCGTCAGCTGACAGACAGCAACACTCGATTGATTACTAACAACCGTTGTGCTGAGATGTTGGGAAGCGGTGAGGTTATGAAGAATGGTGACAATCTGTCGTTGAGCAACGACATGAAGATTGAGGCAGTTCCTGCTTACAACACTACTGATGGTCATCAACAGTTTCATCCAAAGGGCCGGGACAATGGTTTCATCGTGACTCTGCCTGGCAAGCGTATATATATAGCCGGCGACACAGAGGATATTCCAGAGATGGCAGAATTTAAGAACATCGACATTGCTTTCCTGCCTTGCAATCAGCCATATACAATGACGACAGACCAACTAGTTAAGGCGGCTAAAATCCTTCAGCCAAAAGTTTTGTTCCCTTATCATTATGGCAACACTGATGTAAGTGTGGCAGCCAAGGTTCTTGAAAGTGAAAATATAGACGTGAGGATAAGGCATTATGAATGAGAGTCGAGAGTCGAGAGTCGAGAGATGAGAGTCGAGAGATGAGAGTCGAGAGATGAGAGATGAGAGTCGAGAGTCGAGAGATGAGAGTCGAGAGATGAGAGTTGAGAGATGAGAGATGAGAGTCGAGAGTCGAGAGATGAGAGATGAGAGTTGAGAGATGAGAGTTGAGAGATGAGAGTTGAGAGATGAGAGTCGAGAGATGAGAGTCGAGAGATGAGAGATTTATGCTGATGGAATTAGTGTTTTTTATTTGATTATTGGGAAGTTGGTCTGAATGGAAAGAAAATAATCAGTTTAGGGAGAAAAAACTGAAATATATTTGTAACATTATAGCTTTATGTATATATTTGCAGATATATAGTTGGTAAACATCGATTTATGATTATGATATAGAAGATTAACTAACTAAAAAACATAAATTATGAGGAGAATCAGCTGTTTGGCAGCGTTGTGCTGCTTCGTTGCTTTGGGTGTTAAAGCTCAGTATCGTCTGCCGAGTTCTTCAATGTGGTTGAAGGCTTATCCAGTATCAGGTGCTCGAGTTCCATTCGCCTATGATGGTGAGGGTACAGAGTTTCGTGTGGCATGGGGAATGGACACCGCTTGGAATTCCGGAACCAATGTTCAACGCGGTACAAATTTTATAGGTTCCGAGAATATTAATTCCGGCAGAATTTCTTTTCAGCCAAGTGATTCGGTTGGAGACGACTATATTTTATCTTCTAGTCAGCAGCGTAGCTTACGCTCAAGAATCAACAACATCAAGCGCAGTGGTACGACCAAGGTGATTATCAACTGCGACCACGAGGCCCTTAATTCATCCGTTTATTATGGCAAGCCTAAAAACTGGTATAGAATGATTAAGGCAAGTGTGCTTTATGCCCAGAATCAGGGTTTGACAGTGACGAGTATTCTTCCTTTCAATGAACCCGACTATACCGCCTGGGGTGAAGGTTCTCAAGCCGACTTCAAGGAGATAGCTCGCATGATAAAGGAAGACCCCGATTTGGCAGGTATTCGCGTTTGTGGTGGTAACACATTGAACTGCGACCAAGCGCTGAACTGGTATAACTACATGAAGCCATACATAGATGAGGGTAACACCCATCAGTTAGCTGGTGTAATGTCGACCTACACCAATTTCTTTACAACCGTAAGAAAAGACGGCAATCATGCTACAGCCGATGAACTTCACAACACGATGGAGGCATTGGTTGCGGTTCACTACGGCATGCAGACCGGAATTTGGTGGGGCTACGATGGTGTGGCTCGCGGTGATTTCTGCAAGGCATCTAATGGCGGTCATGAGCTGGGCTATGGCGAGAATCGGAATGCTTGGGCAGCAGGATGTGTCTATCGTCTTCCCAATGGTCGTGTTGAGGCATTCTTGGGTGTTAGCGAACGCCAGGCCAATAAAAACTGGATGGACTTCATCGCCACCGACCGCGATGTGTATTACGACGGCTATGGCCCAGTGCGTTTATATCAGCAGTTCCTTCCAGGCGATGGTGTGTATCAGTCGAGTGCTCAGCGAAATGCCGACAAGGTGATTCATATCCATAGTGGTGAGGATGTGCCTCTCGACACCATTGGTGGCATCTATCAGATTATGAACAAGAGCACCAACCGCCTGATATCAGCTGCAAGCGTGTCAAACCGAGCCGCAGTTCAGTTGTCCGACCGCAAGGGCACTGATGTGGAGCATTGGACCCTTTGGCCGACGAGTCATCTGAAAGGTATGGACTTCAGTTATCATTACATCCGTCAGGCTACCAACAATTATTACATGAACCTTCTTAACAATAGTCTGAACGTGAATGGCACATTTGTGTTATACAATGCGAATGGGGCTGACAATGAACAATATGTGTTTGAATATGCGGGTGATGGATGGTATTATATGAAAAATCACATGTCGGGCCTTTATGTTCAATCTTATGGCAACACAAACATAATCCAGAACACATTCACCGGCAACGATAATCAGAAATGGCGTCTTATCCCAGTTGAAGCGAAATTGGAACAGGAAGCTCCTTCGGCTCCAATTGGCCTGAAAACAGAAGGTCGCTCTGCTTCAGTTTTGCTAACTTGGGATGCTAATACAGAGAGTGATATGAGCAGTTACATGATTTTCAGGAGTTACTACGATGGCGGTGAAACGAAATGGGAGACGATAGGCCGACGCATAGAAGGCACGAGTTTTCTTGACAACAGTTGTGAACAGGGGAAGACCTACAAATACAAAATCAAAGCGCTTGACTTGAGTGGCAACCGCTCAGAAGCAAGTTCAGAAGTGGAGGGTTCCACCAACAGTGAGAAATGCATGGTGGCAAGATATGAGTTTGATGGGAGTCTTGAAGACCAGACAAATAACCAGTTTGACGTGGCAATGTCTTCAGAAGCTAATTATGCGTCAACATCAATACTCGTGCGGTCGGGTACTCATAGCCTCAACTTAGATGGCAAGAACTATGCAATGATACCAAACCAGCTTGGCAACATGAAGGAAATGTCGATCAGCTTCTGGGTGTATAATAGTGACTCCTCTCGCAAGAATGAGCATATCTTTGATTTTGGAAGCGATTCAAACCATTGTATATATTTCACTCCAATCAGTTCGGTCAACGATGCTCAACTGGTATTAAAGAATGGTGATGAGAAGCAAGTTCTTTCATTGGAATCGATTCGTATCGGTTGGAAATATGTTACTGTTACATTCAGCGAAGAGAGTGTGAAGGTATATGTCAATGGTGAAGAGATGGCTTCTTCTGCTATCACGATTCGTCCTTCGGACATAAAGCCAGCTGTTTGCTATATTGCACTCAGTCAAACTGTTTCTGACCCGTTGTTTAAGGGTCGCTTGGACGACTTACGCATCTACAACTATGCCATCTTACCAGAGGAAATCCATGAGATAATGGGTGTTTACAGCGGTATTGAAAGCATAGATGGCAATGCCACTGTGGTATCGACAGAATACTACAATCTCAATGGCGAACGAATTGTTCGTCCTGAACGAGGCGTCAATATCATAAAACAAAAGATGAGTGACGGAAAGGTGAAAGTTGAAAAGGTTATTGTAGATTAATAGGCATGTTGTGTTTTGCAGTAGGCTAAAAGTATAGCGAATTTACATATATATAATTATTTGGCAATTGCAGTCGTCTGAAGTGTGGAATGGCTGCAATTGCCATTTTTTGAAATATAGGATGCACCTTGGCAAAAAAATAAACAGGTTTATTTTGTTTTGCTCTCAGTTTTCACTATATTTGCAGAAATATACAAAGTTTTCAGATGCATATTTTTTTAGACTAACTAATCAAACATGTATTTATGAAAAAAATATTATTTAATGTCGTGTTGTTCTGCCTGGCGTGTATTGTTTCCACTGCTCAGGACCGTCTTCCAACCTCTAATATGTGGCTGAAGGCATATCCTGTTTCAGAACTTCAGATTCCATACGAATACGATGGAAAAGGCACCGAATACAATGTGGCTTGGGGAATGGACGTGGCATGGAACTGGGATTTCAATGTGGTTCGCGGAACGAATTATATTGGAAAGGATCGCATTCGCTCTGGACGAATATCATTTCAGCCGAGCGACTTGGTTGGCGATGGCTATGTGTTGTCGGCTCAGCAACAGTTCGACTTGCGTCAGCGCATCAACAACATTAAATTGAGTGGTGCAACAGAAGTGATACTCAACTGCGACCACGAGGCATTGAATCGGACGAATTATTATGGCAAGCCACAGGAGTGGTTCAAGGTTATAAAAGCAAGTGTGCTCTTTGCTGAGTCGGAAGGTTTGAAAGTGGTAAGTATTCTTCCCTTCAACGAGCCAGACTACACGTCGTGGGGCGAAGGCTCTCAGTCAGATTTCAAGGAGATCGCCCGTCTTTGCAAGTCAGATCCCGACCTAAAGGACATTCGCATTTGTGGTGGCAACACTTTGAATTGCGATAGAGCCTGGAATTGGTATAACTACATGAAACCATATATCGACGAGGGCAACACCCACCAGCTTGCTGGCTCGTTAGCTAATTATAAGTCGTTCTTCCAGCGAGTTCGCAATGATGGCAATTATGCCACTGCCGACGAGCTTCATAATTCTATGGAAGCCTTCATAGCCATTCACTATGGTATGCAGACTGGAATATGGTGGGGTTATGATGGACTGGCACGTGGCGACTTATGTATAGCCACAAGCGGTGGCGGAGAGGAGTTGGCTTACGGCGAAAATGGCGCTGCTTGGTCAGCAGGATGTGTGTATCGCATGCCCGCAGGCAATGTAGAGGCATTCGTAGGTGTGAGCGAGCGTCAGGCAAACAAAAACCGTATCGACCTGATAGCCACCGACCGGGACGTGTATTATGAGGGATATGGTCCTGTGCGCTTGTATCAGCAGTTCCTTCCAGGCGACGGAGTATATAGCTCTGAGAACCAGAAAAATGCCGATAAGGTTATACATATTCATAGTGGTGATGACGTGCCAGATGACACAATAGGTGGCAAGTATATCATCATGAACAAGAAGAGCAAAAAGATAATTGCTCCCGTTAATACAAATTATCAAGCTCAGGTGAATCAGAAGACCCGTGCCAACAAAGATGAAGAACGCTGGAATATTACTCCTGTTAGCCATCTTCAGGGTGGCGACTTCAGCTTTTACCACTTAAAAAACGTGAAGACAAACTACTACATGAATCTTCTCGACAACAGTCTGAAGCCATTCGGCACATTTATAACTTATAATGCAGGTGGTGGTCAGAACGAGCAGTATGCTTTCGAATATGCTGGCGATGGATGGTATTATATGCGCAATCATGTATCTGGGCTTTATATTGAATCAAGTGGTTCTTCTACAGTACGCCAGAACGTTTTTACAGGCAATGATGATCAGAAGTGGCGTCTGATGGCTCCAGAGGCTCCATGCGAGTTGGTGGCTCCAGCCGTTCCAACCGGACTTCGCACCACTCCAAGTCCTGCCTCTGTGGTTCTTTCCTGGAATGCCAACACAGAACGTGATATGAAGAGCTACATAGTGCTTCGTGGGCACTTGGTAGGGGATGAGATGAAGTGGGAGACGATAGGCCGACGTATTGAAGGCACATGCTTTATCGACAACAGTTGTGAGCCGGGTTTGAGCTATGAATACAAGATCAAGGCAGTTGACTTGAGCGGCAACCGTTCAGAGGCCTGCGAAGCCGTAAGCGGTGCTCCAATAGGCGAAAATTGCCTTCTTGCTGAATATGAGTTCGACGATAGTCTTATAGACAACACTGTCAATCAGTTTGATGCTGCCTCGCTGACAACCCCTACATATATTACCAATTCAGCTCAATTGAAATCGGGTAATGGCTGTCTGAATCTCAATGGCTCCAACTATCTGGCTGTGCCTCCTGTGCTGGGAAATCTCAAAGAACTGACAATCTCGACATGGTTCTACAACAGCGACGTGAATCAGCAGTGGGCCCGTTTGTTCGACTTTGGCAATGGCACAAACCAATATATGTTCTTCACTCCTCGCAGTGGTAATGGTGATGCTCGGTTCGTTTTGAAGAACGGAGGTTCAGAGCAGATGCTCACTACAGAAGCAATTCAGACAGGATGGAAATACATAACGGTGACGATGAGTGAAAACGAAGTTAAGCTATATATCAATGGCGATGTTGTGGCATCATCCACCAGTATCAATATCCGTCCTTCCGACTTCCGACCATCTGTATGTTTCATAGGTAGAAGTCAGTTTAGTGCCGACCCACTGCTTAAGGGCCGTATCGATGATTTCCGCATCTACAACTATGCTCTTAGTCAGGATGAGATTAAAGCAGATATGGAAGACTTGACCAATGCCATCGAAATAGTTGACGGTGATGCTCAGCAGGTTATTACTACCGAATACTATAGCCTAGGTGGTGCTCGTATCGCTCAGCCAGATCATGGCATATTCATCATGAAGCAGATGATGTCTGATGGCGATGTGAGGGTTAAGAAAATAATGAAATAAGTTGCACACTATAAAAAATAAAAAAAATGAAAACAAATTATGAAATCCGCTATGCGGCACATCCAGAGGATGCAAAACAGTATGACACAAAACGTATTCGTCGTGACTTTCTGATTGAGAAGGTGTTCAGCGATGACGAGGTAAACCTTGTTTATTCCATGTACGATCGTATGATAGTAGGTGGTGCAAAACCTGTGAATGAAGAGCTGAAGCTTGAGGCAATCGATCCTCTTCGCGCTCCATTTTTCACTACTCGTCGTGAGGTAGGCGTTTTCAATGTAGGAGGCAAGGGCTGTATTAAAGTTGGCGACGAGGTGTATGAACTCGACTATAAAGAAGCGCTGTATATAGGTCGTGGTGACCGCGACGTGGTATTTGTGAGTGCCGACAAGTCAAATCCAGCCAAGTTCTATATCAATTCAACAACAGCTCACAAGGAGTATCCGACGAAGAAAGTTACTAAGGCTGATGCCGACATTCTGGCACTGGGGAGTCTTGAAGGAAGCAATGACCGAGTTATCAACCGCATGATAGTACAGAAGGTGCTTGATTCTTGTCAGCTTCAGATGGGTATGACCGAACTGAAGCCAGGCAGTGTGTGGAACACTATGCCAGCCCATGTTCACAGTCGTCGTATGGAGGCTTATTTCTATTTTGAGGTACCTGAAGACCAGGCAGTATGTCATTTCATGGGTGAGATTGATGAAACACGCCATATCTGGATGAAAGGTGATCAGGCAGTGCTCTCACCAGAATGGTCAATCCATTCAGCAGCAGCTACCAGCAACTATACATTTATATGGGGAATGGGTGGCGAGAACCAAGACTACGGCGACCAAGATTTCTATGCAATTACCGATTTGAAATAGTTGATATAGTTGACGAGTTGACAAGTAAACAAGTAAACGAGTTGTTTGCTTTAGTTTACGAGTAAACGAGTTGTTTGTAATTTACAAAATCGAATTATGAAAAAGATATTTGGAACAATAATGGCTTTTGCTTTCTGCGTTGTTGCTTCGGCAGCAGACAGGGTGAAGTTGACTGTGTCGAATTCATTGTCGTTTGCCCGTGGCAACGAACTGGTTGAAGTGAGTAAGGCTGACGTGGATTCCAAACTGGGCGTGTCGGGCAGTGTGGTTGTGACCGATGCCGATGGTCGTGAGATTCCAAGCCAGCTGACCTACGACGGCAAACTTATATTCCCTGTTGGTGTGGCAGCCAAGGGCAAGTCGGTTTATTATGTTCAGTCTGGCACTCCTTCGACCTATGAGCCCCGTGTGTTCGGTCGTCAGTTTCCAGAACGTGTGGACGATATTGCTTGGGAGAACGACCGTGTGGCATTCCGTTGTTATGGTCCTGCTTTGCAGCGTTCTGGCGAGCGTGCCTGGGGCTATGACATTTGGAATAAACGTACCGACAAGCTTGTGGTTGAGGGTCGCTATGCCGGCGAACTCGATGCCGACATACAGAAGGTGTGCAAAAAACTGCGCGATCGCGGTGAGAACGACTTAGCCGACGACCTGTATAACGCAGTGAGCTATCACGTGGACCATGGCAACGGAATGGACTGCTATAAGGTGGGACCTACATTAGGAGCCGGTACCACAGCCATTCTTGAAAACGATGGTAAGGATATTCGTTATCCTCGATGCTACACCACCTATCAGATTCTGGACCGCGGTCCTCTGCGTTTCACCGTGAAATTGGTTTATGGCACAGAGCAGATAGAGGGTCAGAATGTGGTTGAAACACGTATTATAAGTCTGGATGCCGGTTCTCAGATGAATAAAGCGGTGGTGTGCTATGAGGGTCTTACCAAGCAGATGCCAATAGCAACAGGAATCATAGTCCATAACGAGAACCCATCGGCATACGTGCTGAATAGTCGTGCTGGCTATATGGGTTATGAAGATCTGGGCGACCCTAACCAATACAAGGAAAAATATCGTGCTAAGCAAAACCGGGACTTCGGAAAAATATATGTGGGCGCCGTATTTGCCAAGCCAGTAGGAAAAATGGAATTCCGCAGTGGTGAGGGGCTTCCAGGTGCCATAGGCCATATCCTTGGTATTTCCGACTATAAGAACGGCACCGCCTATACCTATTATTTCGGCACTGGCTGGAGCCGCAACAACTCCACTAATTTCCACAGTATGGCCGACTGGGAATCCTACCTCTCTACATTTGCCCAACAGGTGCAAACTCCGCTTAAGGTGAAACTATGACCGAGCAGGAAGCGATTTATACTATTGCCCTGACTCAACTAAAGAAACTGAGCCTCATCAATGCCCATGTTCTATATGAGAACATGGGCAGTGCGGCTTTAGTATTCGAAAACCGCCGCCATATTCATGATTTTATCCCTGACGCTACAGATGTGTTGACAAATGCCTTGTTGGACGTGGAAGAACCTTTGAAGCGTGCTGAAGCAGAATGGAACTATGCTTGCAAGAAAGGTATTCGCTGTATATGCTACAACGATATGGAATACCCAGCTTTGCTGCGTCAGTGTCCTGATGCTCCTTTGGTGCTTTATTTCTTCGGTAACTCGGATATCAACCGCCAGCGTATAATAAATATTGTAGGCACTCGCAAATGTACAGAATATGGCAAGGATATAATTCGTAATTTCATAGTAGACCTGAGCAAGAACTATCCTGACACACTCATTGTTAGCGGTTTGGCCTACGGTGTGGATATCCATGCTCATACCGCAGCCCTACAACAAGGTCTGGACACTGTTGGTGTGCTTGCTCACGGTCTCGACACCATCTATCCAGCACGCCACCGTCCAACAGCAGCCAAGATGACACGTCAGGGTGGCTTGCTGACCGAATATATGAGTGGCACGACTGCACAAAAAGGCAATTTTGTGCGGCGCAACCGTATCGTTGCCGGTATGTCGTCGGCTACCATCGTGGTGGAGAGTGCCAGAAAGGGTGGTGCGCTCATTACAGCCGAACTGGCTGGTGAATATAATCGCGAAGTGTTTGCGTTCCCTGGACGTATCAATGACCAATATAGCGAAGGCTGCAACAAACTGATTTCCCGTGGTGAAGCCCATCTTATCCAGTCGGCTTCCGATTTCATGCATATAATGGGGTGGAAAGAAAAGACTAAAATGAAGGACGATGAACAGATGCAAGACCTCTTTCCTCAACTAACAGACGATGAACAGTTGGTGGTAAATGTTCTGAAGGGCAGCGACAGTGTTCAAATCAACAAGATAGCAATAGATACAAATATGACCTACAGCCACGTAAGCTCCATTATGTTTGAACTGGAGATGAAAGGCGTGGTAAGGGTGCTTGGAGGAGCGAGATACAGGTTAGTTTTAAATTAGGAATTAGGAATTAGGAGTTAGGAATTAGGAGTTAGGAATTAGGAGTTAGGAATTAGGAGTTAGGAATTAGGAATTAGGAATTAGGAATTAGGAATTAGGAATTAGGAGTTAGGAATTAGGAGTTAGGAGTTAGGAATTAGGAGTTAGGAATTAGGAATTAGGAGTTAGGATATATCGATATATCTAATTAGTAATCACCTACGTACTATCAACTATTAACTATCACCTATAAATTGTTCATAGGATGCATATAGCAATCGCAGGAAATATGGGAAGCGGTAAGTCAACACTTACGAATCTTCTGGCTAAGCATTATGGCTGGGAGGCACGTTTTGAGGCTATAGACAACAACCCTTATATCTCTGATTATTATAAAGACATCCATCGCTGGTCGTTCAATCTGGAGGTTTACTTTTTAAAGGAACGTTTCCGCGACCTTTTGCATATAGCAAAATCCGATCATACTATCGTTCAGGACCGTAGTATATATGAGGGTGTATATGTGTTTGTGCAGAACAACCGCGACATGGGTCATTTGACCGAGCGCGACTTCACTACGTATATGGAATTGTTTGAAAACATGATGGAGATGGTTCATGTTCCAGATCTCATAATATATTTGCGTTCGTCGGTGGCACACTTAGTTTCGAACATTCAAAAACGAGGTCGCGATTATGAACAGCAGATAAGTATAGACTACCTTCAGAACCTCAACCGCCGTTACGATGAATTTATTTTTGATAAATACAACGGCAAGGTGATAACCATAGAAAAGGATAATCTCGATTTTTTGGTGAATCCCCATGATTTCGCCATGGTGGTGGATAAGATAGACCGCACTTTGTTTGGACTATTCCCTAATGAAGAATAAATGTTCACTCTACTATTGACACTCGACTCTCAACTATAAACTAAATATAACATGCATATAGCAATAGCAGGAAATATTGGAAGTGGCAAGACCACGCTTTCCAAGATGCTTGCCCATCACTATGGATGGACACCTCGATTTGAATCGGTAGACAATAATCCTTATCTTGCCGATTTCTATGCCGACATGAAACGTTGGTCGTTTAATTTGCAGGTTTATTTTCTCAACAAACGCTTTAAGGACGTGGTGGAGATTTCGCGTTCCGACGAGACAATAATCCAGGACCGCACGATATTTGAGGATGCACGCATCTTTGCTCCTAACCTTCATGCCCAGGGTATGATGAGCGACCGCGACTTTGAGAACTATAGTGACTTGTTCGATCTGATGATGTCGCTTGTGGGTCTGCCCGACTTGATGATTTATATACGTTCAAGCATCCCTACGCTTGTTGCTCAGATTCAGAAGCGCGGGCGTGAGTATGAGCAGACTATGCGTCTGGATTATCTTAAAGGGCTGGAAGAACGCTACGAAGCATGGATTTCCACATATAAGGGCCCGCTTATCATTATTGATGGCGACCACTGTAAGTTTGGCGATAACCCAGAGGACTTCAAGCATGTGGTCGACCTCATCGACTCTAAGCTCTTTGGCCTCTTCCCAATGGAATAATGCTTTGATACGAAGCAAATCCAAAATCAAAAAACTAAAAAATAAAGAGTCAGGCGGTTGTTATTTATTGATAATAGATCTTGGCTCTCGAGCAAAATGCTATGAATGAATATTATGATATAAATGCGAAATATGCCAAACTGACGGAGGGTTTCAAAGCGCGTGACCATCGTCCGCTGATAGGCATAACGTCAACGTTCAACGATGCACAGAGTCAGTTGAACCAAGTTTATTACACGTCTATTATTCGTGCCGGCGGTGTCCCATTTATCATCCCCCCTTATGACCTCACCGATGGAGATGGATGGGCGTCTGATATCCTCGATTCGCTCGATGGTATAGTGTTTAGTGGTGGTGGCGACATAAATCCGCTGTTTCTTGACGAACAACCGATTCGGGACTTGCATACAGTAGCAACAGAGCGTGATGAGATGGAACTACTATTGGTACGTCTTGCTGCCGACCGTCAGATTCCTATTCTGGGTATATGTCGTGGCATACAGGTGATGAATGCTGCATTTGGTGGCACAGTACTTCAGGACATATATCAGCAGGGAGAAAATGTGTGGGTGAAGCATGCTCAAGATGCTCCTCGCTATGCATCGACACATACTGTGGATGTGGACGAGAGTTCGATTCTTTATAAGATATATGGAAAGAAAGAATTGGCAGTCAACTCATTTCATCATCAGGCAGTTGGGCAGCCAGCTCCTGGCATGAGGGTTACAGCCCGTAGTGCCGACGGTGTGATAGAAGCGATGGAGTCTGCCGAATACAAGTCAATTTTAGGTGTTCAGTGGCATCCTGAATGTCTTGGCAACACATGGGACACAACAGGCAACGTGTTCACCTGGATTGTGGATGAGGCTCGTTCGTTTAAATCTGCCAAGAAGGTTCACGAACAAGTCCTTTCGCTCGACAGCCATTGCGACACTCCTATGTTTTTCGATCAAGGCATCCATTTCGGCAATCGTGACCCCAAGATTCTCGTTGACCTTCATAAGATGACTGAAGGCCGATTAGACGCTACGATAATGGTGGCATATCTGAAGCAGATGGAGCGTGATTCAGCATCATTGATTAAAGCCACAGATAAGGCTGATTCTATCCTGTCTCAGATTGAGCGCATGGTGGCAGAACATTCAGACAGTGTGGCTATAGCATATACTCCTGCCGACCTATATTCCAACAAGCGCATTGGCAAGAAAAGCATAATGCTTGGCATAGAAAACGGATATGCCATAGGCAGTGATATTAGCAATGTGGAGAGGTTTCGTAAGCGTGGTGTGGTTTACATGACCCTATGTCATAATGGCGACAATGACATCTGCGATTCAGCGAAAGGAAACAATGAACACGGTGGCGTCAGTGGGTTTGGCGTTCAGGTGATAAATGAGATGAACCGTGTGGGAATGATGGTTGACTTGAGCCACGCGTCGGAGAAGAGTTTTTATGATGCATTAGATATCAGTTCCACTCCTATTGTATGTTCTCATTCTTCGTGTCGTGCTCTGTGTGACCATCCTCGCAATCTGACTGACGAACAGCTTCGTGCACTGGCCAAATGCGGCGGAGTGGCTCAGGTGACCTTCTATGCCGGTTTCTTGCGTGAGAATGCTTCCGAGGCATCTGTCTTAGATGCTGTTAGCCATTTGAATCATGCTGTTGACGTGATGGGCATTGATCACGTTGGCATTGGCACTGATTTCGATGGTGATGGAGGTATTCCTGGTTGTGCTTCTGCATCCGAACTTATCAATTTTACACGTCGTTTGTTGGCAGAGCGCTATAGTGTTGGCGACCTTGAGAAGATATGGGGAGGTAACTTCTTGAGATTAATGAAAGAAATACAGAATATTAGTTAATTTAAGCCTAAAGTTATGAAAAAAATTGTTTTGTCAGTTTTATTTGGCGTTCTGGCATTGAATGTCAGTGCCCAAGGCGATACTAAGGCATCGCGTTCCACAAGTTCAGCCAGTGGATTCGCAGCTATAGCCCCCGACAAAAAAATATACACTGAAGTGGACCGGGCTCCAGAATATCCAGGCGGTATGGAAGCTCTTATGAATTATTTCAGCAACAACCTTCATTACCCAGCCTCAGCCTTGGAAAAAAATGTTCATGGAACTGTATATTGTAAGTTTGTTGTGAGTTCCACCGGTGATATATCTGACGTGACTATCATGAAATCGGTTGACGAAGCTTGTGACCAGGAAGCAATGAGAGTGGTGTCGGGCATGGGCAAATGGAAGCCGGGATTAAAGGATGGCAAGCCAGTCAGCTGCTTCTACACCCTGCCTGTGAAATTTGTCATCCCAGAGCCTGCGCCCGTAGATAAAACGTTAATTAGAGATACTAAAGATTTAAATCGTTAACTTGTGCTAACATAAATTTTATTTTTAAATGAGGATGTGCCTATTTTGACACATCCTCTTGTATAATTCTGACTTGTTTGCTTTTTGTCGTAGGCTACCCAATCCGGTTTTGAAAGCCTTGGGAGTTTATTTCTTGTATATTTTCTTTCCTTTCACGATATATATCCCTTTAGGCACAGAATCGATGGATGTGGCATCTTTCTTGATGAGCATTCCGTTGATATCATAAATGTTGGCAGGAAATAGAGATTTGATGGTCACGGTGTCGGAAATTACACCTTTAATCATGTCTGGAGTGTTGTTTCCCAGTCGGAAGAGTTTTGCTCCGTGGCTTGGAACTGTGGTCTGCAGTGTTCCAATTGCCGGTTCGATATCTTTCTCTGCCCATATATCATGCACTGGCACAACTTCGTCTGCTCCGTATCCCAGCAATGTGAGGTCGACATTGAATTTGTTGTTTTCCACCACGGCATAGATAAGGAATTCCATTGTTGTTCCAGATGTGCTGGTATTGTCGGTGTCGCAGCTGGAGTCGTAGCCACAGAGAGCACGGAATGTCTTGTAATTATGTCCTTGCGGCAGTTGGTAGATGAGTGTGCATTGCGCATTTAGACCCAGTCCGGTTGAGTAGGTGGTTCCGTCTACGCGTAGCGGTCCGTTTTCCACATTTCTGTTGATATGCACTGTCCCCCATTCCGATGTGTATGACGTGTGTGTGAGTGTTGTAAGTGATGTTTCGTTGCCATCAGCATCTATTAGCACAGGATTGATGAGGTCTGCTCTGTCGTAGGCAAATCCGTCGTTGTAGTTGCTTACCACAATCTTCAGTTGGTCAGCCCCAGAAATGTCGGCTTCAAGTGTCTTCGACTTGGTACCGGTTCTGGATATAAGTCCTGAGCGTGCCGCAGTGTCGTCTTGTTCATCGGTCAGAGGATTCTGGTCGAACACCATGAATCGTATAGATGTAGTGGAATTAGCCTGTCCGATTCCCGAATCGTCTGCAGCAGCTTTAGCTGTGAATCTTACAACGTCCATATCGTCAGGTATCTGGAAGAATATTGCGGCGTTGGCATCAGTGGAGAATCCTCGGTCGTAGGTCTGTCCCATCACTTTCATCTTTCCTCCATTGTCCACGTTTTTGTTTTCATATACACGGTTGAAATATGACTTGGTATACTGTCGTGTTTTGTATGTTCCTGTGAGTGGCACTTCCGTACCGTCTCTCAGAATGAGTGTAGGGTTTATCCAGTCGCCGTGGTCATAGTTGAAATTGTCGCCTCCATCGTCTACCACGAGCACGAGTGTCTTGCTTCCTTCCGGCCAAGGTATGTCGACATCCACAGCATGTCCGTCGGTGGTATATGCCACGGTTTCGGACTTATACAGAGCCTTGTTCCCAACAATCCATCTTGTGTTGTCTCGCTGGAAAAGTGCGAGGTAGCGGTTGCCGGTGGCAGGGTCGGTTGATGTCCATACCACCTGTGCCGTTGCATCGTCATTGTAGACCTGATGTGCATTCTGTCCATATTTGTGCATTTGATGGTATTCCTCGTTGGTAAGAAGAGATAGAGTGAAATCATCGTTTTTTGTCATTTCTCCTCCAAAGAAGAGTGGTGAATGACAGATGCCCCATAGCGTCATCATGGTGTATTGTTCATCGTGGCTGAGATTGGTCCAGTGTCCCGCATCTCCGTTGGTATATCCAGTGTCTTTGATAGTTGCAGCGATATGTCCGAGTGGCAACATGTCGCAGTCGGCATAGTTGCCCGGACGAGAAACTTTGCTCCAGAAGTCGGCTTCAGCAAAGACCGCATCCACAGCGCTCCAGTTATCCCACAGGTCGTCCATCATGCGCCACATATTTGCATTTTGCAGACATTCGTCGGCATATTGGAACTGAGTTTTTCCTGGGCTCATTGATAGAACAATAGGTCTTCCTGTTTGATCGATGGCTTTTCGTATCATGTGTATTTCGTCGGTATAGAATGGTCTTGAAAGGTCATCGATTTTTATAAAGTCCACTCCCCACTGTGCATAAAGGTCCATGATACTGTTGTAGTAGAGTTGTCCATATTGGTTGTCTCTGACTTTGAGGTTGTCGCCGAGCCATCCGCACGGCGATGTCGTTCCGTTGTAGACGCTGGTCCATGGTGTGGATGGGCTTCCCATGAGTTTATATGAACTTCCTATCACAGCCTTTGGTACTCCACGCATGATGTGTATGCCCAGTTTTAGTCCCATGTCGTGTAATTTGTCGGCAAGAGGTTTGAATCCAACATTTACACCATTTTGCATACATGAAGGGAATCGTGTTGGCGATGGCAGGTAGCGTCCGTATTGGTCCATCACGTATTCTTGGTTTCCGTTCTGATTATACCATCCTCCTCCGAGCGAAGGATGGTTGCAATACCATCTGATGTCGATGACTACATATTCCCATCCATGTCTTACGAGGTCGTGGTCCACCATGTATTGTGCGTTTTGCATTACTTCCTTCTCTGTTACTGAAGAAAAGTAGCAGTCCCATGAGTTCCACCCCATAGGCGGTGTCATAGCCCATGTGCGGAATGTGGCTATGTCGTCTTGAGCCACTGCAGATATTAGGCTCATAGAAAAGATAGTAAGTAATAAAAATAGTTTTTTCATCATTATGGATTTAATGTTAATAGAGTGTAATATATTTTTTAGCAATGCAAAATTAATAAAATAAACTAAAATAGTAAAAATGTTTTTTTAAATGATATAAAATGACAAATAAATGAATCATTGTTAATAAAAAACAGCGACATTGAATGCTCAATGTCGCTGAATATTGTAATATAATTGTGATTTTTAGTCGTTGAGTTTAGCTTTGATGAACTCACGATTGAGTCGAGCAATGTTAGCAATGGTTTCACACTTAGGACATACAGCTTCGCAAGCGCGTGTGTTTGTGCAGTTGCCGAATCCGAGTTCGTCCATCTTAGCCACCATTGCCTTAGCACGTTTAGCTGCTTCTGGTCGTCCCTGAGGTAGAAGTGCGAGCTGACTCACCTTAGAACTTACGAAGAGCATTGCTGAACCATTCTTACATGCAGCCACACATGCTCCGCATCCGATGCAAGAAGCACAGTCCATTGCTTCGTCGGCTTTCTCCTTAGGAATGAGTATTGCGTTTGCATCCTGAGCTTGTCCTGTGCGAATGCTGGTATAGCCTCCAGCCTGTATGATTTTGTCGAAAGCAGAGCGGTCGACCATACAGTCCTTTATAACAGGAAATCCTGCAGATCTCCAAGGTTCAACAGTGATGGTTTCTCCATCCTTGAATCTTCGCATATATAGCTGGCATGTGGTTGCTCCGCGTTCAGTTTTACCGTGTGGTGTACCATTGATATATAGTGAACACATACCGCATATACCTTCACGGCAGTCGTGGTCAAACACGAATGGTTCCTTACCAGCGCCAATCAACTCTTCATTCATGATGTCGAGTGCTTCCAGGAACGAAGTGTCGTCAGGGATGTTCTTCAATTCGTGTGTATCGAAGTGCCCCTTGTCCTTAGGGCCGTTCTGTTTCCAGAACTTAATTGTTACTGAAATATTTTTTGCCATGGTGATTAGTTCTTGTAATTACGTGTTTGTACCTTGATTGCTTCGTATTCCAGTGGTTCCTTGATGAGTTCAGGGTCTTTGTCGTCGCCCTTGTATTCCCAGCATCCCACGTAGAAGTAGTTTTCGTCGTCGCGTTTTGCTTCGCCTTCCTCAGTTTGGTATTCCTCACGGAAGTGTCCACCGCAGCTCTCATTTCTTGAAAGCGCGTCGTGAGCCACGAGTTCACCCATTGTGAAGAAGTCGCGCAGGTGTATGGCTTTGTCGAGTTCCACATTGAGTCCTTCCTTAGTTCCAGGGACGAATAGGTTGGTGTCGAATTCTTTCTGCAGTTCCTTCATTTTCTTGATGCCTGTCTTGAGTCCTTCAGCCGTTCTTCCCATACCAACATATTCCCACATGATGTGTCCAAGTTCCTTGTGTATTGAATCTACCGAACGTTTTCCCTTGATGTTCATCAGACGGTCGATTTCAGCGTTCACACCCTTTTCAGCTTCGTCGAATTCCGGTGTGTCTGTGCTTACCTTAGGCCATATTTCTTGGTCTGCCAGATAGTTCTGGATGGTGTAAGGCAACACGAAGTATCCATCCGCCAATCCTTGCATAAGTGCACTTGCACCGAGACGGTTTGCTCCGTGGTCGGAGAAGTTGCACTCTCCGATGGCGAAGAGTCCCGGAATGGATGTCTGCAGTTCGTAGTCCACCCAAACTCCGCCCATAGTGTAGTGGATGGCAGGATAAATCATCATTGGCTTATAGTATTTCACACCGTCGATTTCGTTGGCCAGGTCGCCAGGATAAACGTCTGTGATTTCCTCATACATGTCAAAGAGGTTTCCATAGCGTTGTTTCATTGCATCGAGTCCCAGGCGGTTGATACTTTCTGAGAAGTCGAGGAACACAGCAAGTCCAGTGTTGTTCACTCCGTAGCCTTTGTCGCAGCGCTCCTTTGCAGCACGGCTTGCCACGTCGCGCGGCACGAGATTTCCGAAAGCCGGATAGCGGCGCTCGAGGTAGTAGTCGCGGTCTTCTTCAGGAATTTCCCATCCTTGCTTCTTTCCTTCCTGCAGTGCCTTTGCGTCTTCCAGTTTTTTAGGCACCCAAATACGTCCGTCGTTACGAAGCGATTCGGACATGAGTGTCAGTTTTGACTGCTTGTCGCCATGAACTGGAATACATGTAGGGTGAATCTGTACGTATGAAGGGTTAGCCATGTATGCACCCTTGCGATAGCATTGTACGGCAGCAGTGCAGTTGCATCCCATAGCGTTGGTTGAGAGGAAATATGCGTTTCCGTAGCCACCGGTTGCTATTACTACAGCATTTGCAGTGAAACGCTCAAGCTTTCCAGTGACGAGGTTCTTTGCAATGATGCCGCGTGCACGTCCATTTACTATCACCACGTCCTCCATCTCGTAGCGTGTGAATAATTTTACTTTTCCAGCTTGCACCTGTGCACTGAGAGAAGAATAAGCACCGAGCAGCAACTGCTGTCCTGTTTGTCCTTTAGCATAGAATGTTCGGCTCACCTGAGCACCACCGAATGAACGGTTGGCAAGCATGCCTCCATATTCGCGTGCGAATGGCACACCCTGTGCCACACACTGGTCGATGATGTTGTTGCTCACTTCAGCCAGACGATATACGTTAGCTTCACGTGCACGGTAATCGCCACCCTTCACTGTGTCGTAGAAGAGACGATACACTGAGTCGCCGTCGTTCTGATAGTTCTTAGCTGCGTTGATACCACCCTGTGCAGCAATAGAGTGTGCGCGTCGAGGTGAATCCTGTATGCAGAAGTTAAGCACGTTGAATCCCATCTCTCCAAGAGATGCTGCCGCAGATGCTCCAGCCAATCCGGTACCAACCACGATGACATCCAGTTTGAGCTTGTTCTTTGGGTTAACCAGACGCTGGTGGGCCTTATAGTTCGACCATTTCTCAGCTACTGGTCCTTCAGGTATTTTTGAATTGATTTTAGCCATAGTCATAAAATGTTTTTAAGGTTAATCATTTATCGCAACATTCACCATTTTGAGCATCGCAGTTTTCGCATGGCTTGCCTTCGTTGCATCCAGCACAAGGAGTTTCTTGTCCGCATCCCGGACATGCTTTAGCCACTTCTTCAATTTTACAGCATTCGGCTCCTTCTGTACAGCACTCGGCACCCTCTTTGCAACACTCAGGTTTTTGCTCATCGCAACATTTTTCTTGCTCCTGGCAACATACTGCAGTTTTGTCTTTGCAGCAGTCTTGCTTTGCTTTATCACAAGCAGCACCGCCAGTAGCACAGAGTTCAGTTTTCTGGCAAGGTTTATAGTCCTTGAGAGATGGTGCTGTCCTTGTTGCAAATCCAAGAACCACAACGAGGAACATAGCCAAGATGATTGTTACGAAGGTGGTTCCGATAATTTTCCAGCGCTTGAACCATACTTTACCGTTCCATCCCACAGTCTGCAATGCTGACCAGAATCCATGAACGAGGTGTAGCCAAATAGCTGCAATCCAAATGACATAGAGAACAGTGTAGACTATTCCGCATGTGGTCTGGCAGTTGAATGTAGTGGCTATACGTCCAAAACCATCGGTTGGTCCTGGGTTGACATCCATTCCAGCCAATTCTGCGAACATCATGTTATACCAGAAGTTGTAGAGGTGAAGAATGAGTCCGAGAAGTACCACGATGCCGAGTACCAGCATGTTCTGAGAAGACCATTCCACCTTGTCGGGTTTAGCAGTGACGGCATATTTGCTGTTGCCGCGTGCTTTTCTGTTCTGTATAGTGAGGAGAACTCCGAAAATGATGTGAATGCAAATGAGTCCTACTAATAATACCGTTGCTGCCACGGCATACCAGTTGGCTCCCAGGAATTCACAGATCATGTTGTAGCCCTCTTCAGAGAACAGTGCCACCACGTTCATACATCCATGGAACGTGAGAAATAGAATAAGCGCCATGCCGCTGACCGACATAACGACTTTTCTTCCAATCGAAGAATTAAGTAACCACATAAAGTTTTGTTTTTTAATAAATTATAAAATGTTTTTCTTGTTTTTCGACACGAATTATAAGCTCGTCAAATTGATTTTTTTTATATTTTTGACGAGATGACCTATTATTAAATGCAAAAATAAAGAAATTTTAACGTAAATACAAAAAAAACAAATTAAAAATTAAAAATTAAAAAAATATATGATTCATGACAACAAAAAGAAAGCGCTTACAAGTAGAATAGCAAAGTAAACATAACAACGATATTGTCTATTTATTCCATTGATAAAAAGGAATACACATATACAAATATAGTTTTTGTTTTATAATAGATAAATTTGATTATATGCCAAAATTCCATTACCTTTGCCATTTAAAACAAATTATAAAGATTTTGACAATGAAAAAAATATTATTCATCAGCATATTATTGTCGGCATTCCTAACAACCAATGCCCAAGACATAGCGACCAATGAGGGAGATGAAGAGGTTGCCGCCGTTTCTGACAGTTTGACAGAAGCATTAAATCAGCCGGTTGTGGTTGTGGAGAAGACTGTGAAATTCGGTTATCTGAGCTACAACTATGTGATTAAGAATATGGATGAATATTCTGAGACGATGAAAACGATAGAGGGACTACGTGCCACATACGAAAATGAGGTGAATAGAAACGAGGAAAATTTTTCCAAGTTGTTTGCCGAATATGTTGAGGGTCAGCAGTCATTTTCCGAAATCATATTAATAAAGCGTCAGAAGGAGCTTCAGCAAGCCATGGAACAAAGCCTTGAGTTTAGGGATGAAGCACGTGCATTGCTTGAAAAGCGTGAGAAGGAGGTGATGGACAAACTGCATAAGCGTCTTGTTGAGGTGATAGTTCAGTTAGGCAAAGAACGTCATTATGCTTTCATATTAAATACAGATGGTGATACATATCCGTTTGTAAATCCAGAGATGGGTGATGACGTAACTCAAGAGGTGATGTTCAGGCTAAGAGGTGGTATGGAGTAAAATATAATTGTAGTGATATGTCAGAAGAGTTTGTTAACAATAATACTCCCGGACCAATAGGTGTGTTTGATTCCGGTTATGGTGGCCTTACGATATTGAACGGTATCCGTAAGTTGCTACCGCAATACGACTATATGTATCTTGGCGACAATGCCCGTGCTCCATACGGAACTCGTTCTTTCGACATTGTTTATGAATTTACGCTTCAGGGTGTAAAAAAACTGTTTGAACAGGGCTGCCATCTTGTTATACTCGGTTGCAACACAGCCTCTGCCAAGGCTCTGCGTTCGATTCAACAGAAATATCTTCCTGAACATGCTCCAGACCGTCGTGTTCTTGGAGTGATTATCCCTACCGCAGAGGTTGTAGGCGACATCTCCCGCACGATGCACATAGGTGTGTTGGCTACTGACGGCACTATCAAGTCGGAAAGTTATCGTCTTGAAATACAAAAACTTCATCCAGATGCTGTTGTGACGGGCCTGGCCTGTCCTATGTGGGTTCCGATAATTGAGAATGGTGAGTCGGACAAGCCAGGAGCCAATTATTTCGTGAAGGATCGTATAGACAAGATAATGGATATGGACCCTAAAATCGATACTATAATTTTAGGCTGCACTCATTTTCCACTGCTGATGGAGAAGATAAAGCAGTATATACCTGCCGGTGTGAAAATCATGGCTCAGGGAGAATATATAGCAAAGAGCCTTAAGTCGTATCTCGAGCGCCATAGTGATATTCATCACATGATCTCTTTGGGACATTCAGTGACCTACTACACCACTGAATCAGCAGCCAAATTCCGCGAGTCGGCAGCACTCTTCCTTAATGCCTACCAGAAGGATGTGGATGTGAAAAGGGTGACGCTTTAGTATGATGTCTGACACGCAATTCCTGCTTGGCGTACACGGTTGGCTATGTCGTCGAGTTCCTGATGTGTAGCCTTTTCGAGTTGTGGTGATGGTGTGTCGCGGTCGATGGTGTAAATCATCACCATCGATGGTTTGATTTCTTTCAGGGTGTTGATCCATGGACCGACGAATTCATCGGATATATTTGAAACGTCATGTCCTTCGTGTGTTCCCTTCATGAACATAGTTTGAATGATGCATTTGTTGCCGTATTTTTTCATGCGGCTTATTATTTCTCTGATGTCAAACTGACTGTAGTTTGGCCTGTCCACCATTCTTATGTATTCATCTGATACGGTGTCGAGTTTGAGAATGTTGTTGTCTACCTTGAGCAATGCATCAAACACCTTGTCGTCGGTAATTCGTGTGGCATTACACAGAACGCTGATTTTGCATTTTGGGAAAAAGTCGTTCCGCAGAGAAATCACGTCGTCGACAATTTCAGGGAAGTGTGGATGTAGTGTTGGCTCTCCGTTTCCGGCAAATGTGATGACATCGGGTTTCGGCCCGTTTTTTCTAATGTCAGAAAGCACGCTGTGCAGTTTGCTTATTACTTGCTCACGTGACGGCATCTTGGTCTTTGGGCGAAAATCCCTGTTGTAGCCACATTCACAATAGATGCAGTCGAAGGAACATACTTTTCCGTCGGCAGGCAGGAGATTAATGCCTAGCGACACGCCTAAACGGCGGCTATGTACTGGTCCGAATACCGGAGAATCATGCAGAATGGTCATAAATGTATATTAGTAGACAAGTTGACGAGTTGTTTGTTTTTTAGTTGACGAGTTGTTTGTAATAGTTGATGATTAGTTGACAAGTTTTTGATAGGTGTTTCAAAAAAGACAACGGCTCTCACGAACCGTTGCCTCCCTATTTTAACCTAAACCTTAACTATGAAAAATCTAATTTTTCATTTGCAAATATGGTAATAAAGTTTTACAAAACAAAATTTTTCTATGTTTTTTTTCAAAAAAAATTTTTTTTGCATAAAAAATGCATAAAAAAAGTATGGACAAGAGTAAAAAAGCTGTAATTCATGTTTTTTTGCCTATTTTTGCAAACGGAATATTTTATTATGTAGATGTTAGACGAAAAAGACATAAAATTCCTGAATGAACATTCAGCTTCTGAAGCTGATGACTTATTGCTTCATTCTTCCCGCTATCCGGATATAGACATTCGTGGTGTGGTTGTTCAGTTGAAGGGTAGGAACTCTGCCATGCTTAAGTTGCCTTTATGGGCTTCAACCGAAGGCATTCTATACCCCGAGCATATATCAATAGAACAGTGTTCTTCAGAGCGTAGTGCCCGATATAAGTCGGATTTAGTCAGCCGATTGGTGTTTGCTGACAAAAACTCACAAAATGTGGTTTTTGCAAAGTCGACTGAGCAGGCAATAACCGTTACAGATTTAACCGGTGGCTTTGGAGTTGATGCCGTGATGCTTGCTCTTGGATTTGACAGATGCCGTCTTACATTTGTTGAGCGTAATGCCGATTTATGCGAGTTGGCAGGTCATAATTTCCCGTTGTTAGGTGTGAGGAATTATGAAATTGTTTGCTGTGAATGCGAAGAGTTGCTTCCCTCTTTGCCGCATCAAGACATTATTTTTATAGACCCTGCCCGACGTGACATATATGGGCATAAAACAGTTGCATTGTCGGACTGTTCTCCCGATGTGAGCCGTTTGAACAGTGTGTTGCTTGAAAAAGCCGGCTTGGTTGTAGTTAAGATGTCGCCCATGCTTGATATGTGGCATGCTATAGGTCAACTCAGCGGTTTGGGACAGGTGCATATAGTTAGTGTGGATGGTGAGTGTAAGGAATTGTTGGCAGTTATGAGCAATAAATGGAAAGTTTCCGACGAGAATGATATTGTTGTGTTTTGCGTTAACATTGTCAAAGACCAAATGAGCGTAATGAAATTCCGTTTGGAAGAATTACGTAGCGCCATTCCTTCTTTTGCTAAATCAGTACATCATTATCTCTACGAGCCGAATGCGTCTGTTATGAAGTGTAATGCGACTAATGCCTTGTCCGTCAGGTGTGATATGGAAAAACTTCATCCAAACAGTCAGTTGCTGACCTCCGACAAACTGATTGAGTCATTTCCTGGAAGAGTGTTTGAGGTTGTATCCACATACGGTTTCAGCAAATCCGACTTGAAGGTGCTTACATCGTCAGTAAAGAAAGCCAACCTCACAGTGAGGAATTTCCCGCTTTCTGTAGGTGACCTTCGCAAACGTCTTAAAATAAAAGAAGGTGGCGACGATTATCTTTTCGCCACCACCCTCTATAATAATTCCCGAATGATTATCCTCTGTCGGAAGATAAAGTTATAGAAGACGAGAATACAAGAAGATAAGAAGACAAGACGTTTGTAGTTTTGACTATCATCAAGTTGTTAATAAAATACTAACAACTTGTTAACTTGTCTACTCGTCAACTTGTTTACTAAATATATTTATGGTTGTTTTCCTATATAAGCCAGGATTCCACCATCTACGTAGAGTATGTGTCCGTTGACAGCGTCGGAAGCAGCAGATGCGAGGAATACAGCAGGTCCTCCCAGTTCTTCAGGCTCTAACCAACGTCCTGCAGGAGTCTTGGCACAAATGAACGAGTCGAACGGATGACGGCTTCCATCAGGCTGACGTTCGCGTAGCGGAGCAGTCTGCGGAGTGGCAATATATCCAGGGCCAATTCCATTGCACTGAATGTTGTATTCTCCATATTCGGAGCAAATATTTCGAGTGAGCATCTTGAGTCCACCCTTAGCAGCAGCGTATGCACTGACTGTCTCACGTCCGAGTTCTGACATCATAGAACAGATGTTGATGATTTTGCCAGCACGACGTTCCATCATTTCAGGAATAACTGCAGCAGAGCAGATATAAGGCGCCACGAGATCAACATCGATTACCTGCTGGAATTCAGCGCGTTTCATTTCGTGCATAGGGATGCGCTTGATGATGCCGGCATTGTTGACAAGAATGTCGATTTGTCCCACTTCTTCGTGGATTTTCTCAACAAGAGCTTTCACGTCGTCTTCCTTAGTCACGTCGCATACATATCCCTTCACGTTCTTGATTCCGGCTTCAGCATAGTTGTCAAGACCGCGTTGGAGAGCAGCTTCGTTGATATCATTGAAGATGATGTTCTTGATTCCGGCAGCAACGAATGCCTTTGCGATGTTGAAACCGATTCCGTAAGATGCGCCAGTTATCCACGCATTCTTACCTTCCAATGAAAAAATGTTTGCCATAAATGATTTTTTTAGTTTACGAGTTGACAATTTGACGAGTAAACGATTTGGTTGTAGCAATACACAAGTTGACAGATGTGGTTCATTCGGTCAAAAAGTCAATCGTGTTGATGAATTTATATAGATATTTGTTTGTTATAAAATGATTTGAAACATTTTTATGTATTAACTGCAATATGTATTAACTGCAAAGTTAATGATTTTTTTTAAAAATATTGTATACGTATCTGATAATTTTTCCAATCCATGTATATCTGATTCCCCAGTCGCTAATAGCTTCTTTGAATCGATTTTCTATTCTTTGGTCTTTTTCTGGATTGGCGTGTGTGAGTTTGATAGCTTGTTGTAGTGGCTTTCGGTCGTATTCGTAGCGTTGTATCCACGAGTACGACTTGAAATGTGTTCCATTATCAAGTCCTATGTTTCTTACCAGAGTGTGGTGTGGTGTAAGACATAGTCCTCCGGCCTTATATATAGCTATTTCCCAGCATATATCCCATGGTATAGGGTTTTTCTTCAAAGATTTAAGACATGTGAAGGCGCCGTCGTATTGAATTGCATTTTTGTCGTCTTCGCTCATGCCTTGCAATGCTTCATCTTCCGTTTGATAATGAACGAAATGTTTGTGCCACCTATTTCTCCAAGTTCCCCATCCCCATCCCGACATGTGCGGGGTGAAATATGTTTCAGGAAACTCAGGAGTTGGCAGGTCGAGATGTGTGAAAGCAGATACATGCATCACTTTTTCATCATCCTTATAAAGATTGAAAGCCTGATTCATGTATGGCAGGAAAAATGGCGATGTGACTATATCGTCTTCCAAAACAATTATGTTGTCGTGGTCTTCGAGCACATATCCTATTCCTTCTATTATATTGCGCTCAAGATATATGTTTTCCTTGCGCTCAATGATGTTGAACGACTTGAAAAAATTTTTTTCATCATTCTCTTTTTTGATGTTGTGTAGCAATGATCTAACTTCATTGACTTTCTTCCACGACATCTCATCTTTGCCTCCATCGCTAAACACATATACGTCGGTATCGGATGCAAGTTTGTTTGCTTTAAGGGCATTGATGGTTTGGCAAGTGTTGTCAGCTCTGTTGTAAACGAATATAGCAACTGGTGCATTCATGTTTTACGAATGGTTTTAATCGAAGACTATCAGTTTTTCTCTATGTGATTGTAATTTATGGTCATCGTTGGAAGGAGTGATTCAGATGTTCTATCAGTGAGTCGCTGATGCCAGTTTCAAATTTTCTTGCAAACATCTTGTCTGACGATATTAGTTCGTCGTAGTCGTCGTTGGTCCATACTTTTATAATTGGGTCGTAGACTATATGGTGTAGTGGTGTGAGTGCTGCAAGCGATTTGTATGGTCCTTTGTGTAGGTTGGCCTTGGCAGCATATTCCGGATTGTTGAACAAGATGGTGTGTATGCATGTTTCGGACGGTGCGAATGATGATTCGAAATATTCTTGTATTTCCTTGTTGGCATTCAGTGTATCGAAGACGAATCGTGCAGTGTCGAGAGTGATGGCGAAGTAGTCGCTACCCTTATAGAGATGCCATATTTTCCCGTTAACATTAAGCGAGAGTTCTTTTCTTATGCCTATCGTTTTTAGCGTTTTCCGTATTGTTTTCGATACTAAACTGTTGAATTGAGCCCCGATCCATCTTATATCGGTCTGTGGCCGGCATAGACGGTAGATTTGCTTGTTTTTTTCAGCCACTTCGTCGCTGTCGATACATATTCCGGAAATCATGTCTTTGCCCTTTGTTTGCTCCACCCATTGATGTATTCTGTCGTTGCTCCAGAGCGGATAGTCTTGTCCGCTGAGCATGAACAGTTTGTCGAAAGCAATGCCGTAATCAAGTGCTGCCTTGATGAGTTTCATCTGGAATACCACCTGGCTATATGTAGCCCAATAAACGAAAACCCTGTCTTTTATGAACACTACATTGTCTTGCCGAAATCTATTTTTGAAATGGCGAATGTCCATTTTCCTGTCTACATGAATGAAGAACATACATCCTTCGCTATCGAGTGCCTTGACGAGGTTCTTCAGATGCTGTGGGTCTTTGAATGCAGAAATGAGATAGGCTATTTTCATTGTTTGTCTTTCTTTTTCTTTTTAGTGATGTATTGTATGCTTTCCCTCAGAATCTTTGCCCCAGTGATCCATGTGATGAGAAGATAGATTGTTGCCGCAATGACAATACGTAGAATTAGGAGTATATACATATTGGTGATGCCTCGAGTGATGAAATATGTTGCTATCATTGTTGCTAAGGCAATGAGAGCGAACGGCATTGCATCTTTCAGTGCTGTCGTGAATTTAAGTCCAATCTCTTTTTTGAGGAAATGATGCCAAATGAGCATCCATAGTATGCAGACAATCACGTAGCTGACAACCATGAGCCTTATGCCCGATAACTCTAAATTGATGCCTGGTAGCGAGACTGTGAACCTTAGGTCGAAAAATTTTATGATGCAAAGCAAAGATATGAGAGTTAGTCCCTGTACTATTATGTTCCACATGTAAGTGCCGCTCTTACCTCTGCTAATCAAGAAATTATAGTATAGCACTGCGATTGGCATGAATGCGCCGGCTACGCACAGCATCTGCATGATTTCAGCACTTGGCAACCATTTCTCTCCTACGGCAATGATGATGAATTCGGGTGCCACCAGAACCAGTCCAAACATGGCAGGGAACGTGATGAGAGCAGTGAAACGCAGCATCTTGCGGAATGTGCGCTGGAGTCTCTCGCGGTCGTCGCCCACCTGCACGAACATGGGTTGTGCCACCTGTTGCACCATTCCGCTTATCATATTGCTTCCCATCTTGTTCCATTTGTCGGCTTGTGTGTATTGCCCCACTTCGTGCTTGGTGTAGAAATATCCGAACACAAAAGAGAAGATGGTGTTGTTGATACAATTGAAAATATAGGTTATAAGAATTTTGAATGAGAATGCGAACATTTCTTTGATTGGTTGTATCTTGAATGAAAACGATGGTTTCCATCCCGACACCATCCAGCTCATCACCGACACTGTGGAAACGAACACAATGTTTTGTGTGGCGATACTCCAATAGCGCATACCGTTTAGAGCCATCGTGATTCCAATGATTCCCGACAGAAGTAGTGATGTGATTCCTATTAACGATTGTTGCTTCACTTTCAGTTGCTTGAAAAGTATTGCTCTGGGCGTGATAGAAAAGCTGGCGCAGAAGAATCCGAGGAAAGCATATCGTGACAGCCACAACAGTTCTGGCTCACGGAAGAAATCGGCTATGAGCGGTGCACAGAACCACAGTATGATGTAGATTAATGCACTGACGCATATATTGAACCAGAATACTGAGTTGTAGTCGTCGTGCGTGGCGTTCTTGCGATTTGTCAGTGCCGTTATGAATCCGCTTTCCTGTAGCGCTGTGGCTATAGCCGTGAAGATAGCTATCTCTCCAACAAGTCCGTAGTCGGCATCAGAGAGAGTGCGTGCAAGTATGATGCCAAAGACTATGTTCAACAGCTGCATTACGCTGTTGTTCATCATGCCCCACATAAGGCCTTTGGCTGTTTTGTCTTTTAGTTCGCTCAAAAGTTAAATGTAAAATAATTAATTGTTTATGATGTGAGTAGAATGGTTAAAATCGCCTCTCTCGACCCTCAACTTTAATTATACACATGCACTCTCATGCCGTCGTAGTTGATTCGATAGCGGTAGAGGCTTCTTGGCGACTGGAAATTGCTTTCGCCCTTGTCGAGTATTACACCGTCGGAATTGAGGTCGTAGGTGATACCGCAGTGTGAGCATTTGGCCCATCCGTTGACATCTACACTGAGTCTATAGTTATTTCTGTCGCAGTTTGGACAAGCCAGGTCGTAGGCACGATATGGCTGTCCGTCGAGCGGCGATGTGGGTGTGCCAATGATGAGTCCACCGAGTCCATAGTAATAGTCTTTTGAAATCTCATCCACATTGTATTCGGTATTGCTGACACTCGATGCCATTTTTATCTTGCTGCCCGACTGACGAATGGTGGAGAATTGACCAAGATTATCGATGCAGTTAATGAGTTCTGCATGGTTCACAACGAGAAATCCGCATCTCACTCGATATTTGGTGGAAAACACACTGTTGACCTCATCATCACAACTGATGAGCGGTAGTGCCATAAATGCAACGATGATGAAAGTACGTAACCACGAAATTTGTTTTACGTTATTAACGGAATTATTATTTTTAACCACTAAGAAATATAAATTCACTTATATTATTTTTACGGGATTTATTATTTTTAACTACAAAAATGGGAATCTATTTTAACAAACAACTTGTCTGCTCGTCAACTTGTCTACTGATTATTAAAACGAAAGAACAGGGTTGGATATTATGCTTTCGATTTTATTAAGTTCTTCTTCGGAGAAGGTGAGGTTATTTAGTGTGTCGAGGTTGTTGTCCATTTGCCTGATTGATGATGTTCCAATGATAACAGATGTGACACGCTGGTCGTTGAGCACCCATGCCAGAGCCATCTGTGCCATTGACTGTCCACGTTCTTCTGCAATCTTAGCCAGATTGATAGTTGCTTCCACTCTTTCTTTCGTCACCTGGCTTTTCTGTAGGAATCCAGAGTCTTTAGCTGCCCGGCTGTCGGCAGGTATTCCGTTGTTGTATTTTCCTGTGAGCAGTCCTTGTGCGAGTGGTGAGAAACAAATGATTCCACTTCCGTTTTCTACAGCTATGTCGAAATTGGTCTGTTGTGCCTTACGGTCGAACATTGAGCAGCGGTATTGGCTGAGCAGACAAGGCACGTGTGCCTCGCGCAGTATGTCGTATGCCAGCTGTTGTTTGTCGGCAGGATATTTTGATATTCCCACGTATAGTGCCTTACCTTGTCGTACGAGCTGAATGAGTGCTTCCATGGTTTCTTCCACTGGTGTCACTCCATCGTAGCGATGGCTGTAGAATATATCGAAATAGTCGAGTTTACAACGTTGCAGACTTTGATCGCATGATGCTATGATGTTCTTCTTTGAACTGCCGGTTCCGTAAACCCCGTCCCACATGTCGTGTCCGGCTTTTGAGGATATAAATATCTCATCTCTATGGTGCTTAAGATCTCCAGTGAGTACTCGCCCGAAGTTTGTTTCTGCGCTTCCTGGCTCTGGTCCGTAGTTGTTGGCAAGGTCGAAATGGCATATACCTTTGTCGAAGGCATGAAGTAACATCATCCGTGCGTTGTCGAAATCATCCACACTTCCAAAGTTGTGCCACAGACCCAGCGAAAGCAATGGCAGCTGTATGCCGCTCTTTCCACAGTATTTATAATTCATGATGCTATTTTTATGTTATATCTGGCTAATAGTGTGATTATCTTTTAAACCATTAGTTGTGGTGACAAAATGATTATGTGTTTGTTAGAAAAAGTTGTGTCAGTCGATTCTCAGTTCGTCGACGTGCAGATGAAAATCTTTTATTTCTGGCAATTTCATATAATCTCCATATAATCGTTTAAGCACATTGTCAGTGTCTTTTGGCACAGGAAACATGATGCTTTCAAATTCTGCTTCGGTGAGTGGAAATAAGTCTTCTTTATGAAATGGTTTGTGATACGGAATGCCGAGTCCATAAGTGATGTTTGCATTGCTGAATCGACAAATGAGCTTAAGAATTGGATGTATGATGTAGCGGTTGAATTGAGTGATGAATCTAACCTTCCACATCCCTTTGCTGTCGTTGCCCATTCGGTTCATTATCTTATAGACATGTCCTTGAGCTTTTTCCGATAGCATGTGTATCCATAGCGGCTGTTTGTATAATGGGAATATGTCGATGTAGATTCCACGTTCTTTCCAGAAGCGGTCGTAGTGGTTGGTTTCAGAAAGATATGAGTGGCGGTCTCTCACTTTGGCATAAAAATAGAAATAGTTTGAGTCGGTATCTTGATTCTGCAGTGCAAGCCATTCTGGTAGTTCCTGTGGTAGGATTTTCATCAGTTTCTTGTAGTCGGGAAGTAGCATCTCGATATCGAGGTCGTCGTCCCATGGTATGAATCCCTTATGACGTTTTGCACCGATGAGTGTTCCGCTGCTAAGCCAATATTTAATATCATGCTTTCGGCAAATAGCATCCACTTCCTTCAATATGTCAAGCATTCGCATCTGTTGTCGTCTCAACTCCGATCCGTCGGGGTTGAATCTTTCTCTCAGTGCCTTTTGGTCGATTTCACTCATAGCTTTCAGAATATCCACAAAATTGATAAATATTACATGGCATCAATTTAATAATATGCAAAATTAACAAAAGAAAATTACAAAACATTTAGCCTCTTACATTTTTTTTATGATATTCAACACTTTTGTTTGTCATATTGTTTTTGTCTTTGTAATTTTCAATTTGTCCTACATAATTGAATTCTTTCAATTTAAACGATATTTCATATTTTGTTTTCAGAATGTCTTATATAAATTTCAAAATCATTTTTACTATAATTAACAAAATAATTAAAAAAATTTGTATTTAAAAAAATATGTTGTATATTTGCTTTTGATTCGGATTGTTATGTATTGGAGGACCAACAATATAGGTTAGGAAACTCTGGGTACATACAAGCCTGCGCCGAGCCAACCAGAATAGGACTTTGCCTGTCGAGGCGGTTCCTGGTAGGAGCGAAGGGTGGGTAGGATCATTTACATATTAAGGCGTTTACTCTACGCTTCATCACAACGATTCAAACTTCGAACACTTGAATATCTCAAATGTGATGACGCAACGGTAGATGTCCCTGGGATGTGTCTATAATATTCTTCACATTATCTATGCTATTGTTTATCAAGCGAAAGTGTATTTGCGTGTGAGAATTATATACATATCGGCGTGGGCTTCGAAGTTGCTTGTCTTTTTGAGATGGTAAGTTCGAAGACCAGAATCGTGAGATAAGCAGCGAGTGCGAATCTCACGCTTTTTTTATGTCCTTAAATCTTACATAATATGTTATGTTATAAATAATTGAACCAATATTTATTTATTTTTACACAAATTAACTATAAATATAATACTAACTAATGGGAAATAGCCTTATTGCAAATTCTGGCTTGCATTTTATAACAATGCATTCAGATATCAACACAGAGGAACCTTTGATTCTTCCTGATGGTAAAATGTTAAAATACACATTCCTTGAAACAATCAACTTTCTGAAGGAAGAAGAACTAGTGGTTGACTTATGTAGTTTCAGAAATGATAATTTCGTGCCAGTTGCGTTTCTCAGAGACAACAATCTTCTTGAGGAAGCTCCTAATGGAGCAGTAGTTGTTGACTCATTGGGAGTGCCAAAAATCGACCCTAAAGCTTCATTGGTGGCTTATGGTGGAGAGCTATATCCACTAAATTCTCCAGAACTTGTCAATATCAACTCATTCAATTCGCTTAGGTTTAAGGACAAAGGAGAAGTTGTCACAGGTTTTGAAAAGTTGTGGGGTAAATGGTTGCCTATGCCGATGTATGAGAAAGATATAACCGAACAAAGTACAGGCTTCCCAAATGGTTGGTGCAGAGTGAGGATAGATCCAGAAGAAGAGAAGAAGCCCGACGGAAGTCAAAGATTCAGACTTACATGGGCCTTTGACACGAAACTGGCAGATGACATTGTGGAAGGAATATTAAGGCCGGCGTTTCTTGAAGGAAGCGGCGACAGAAAGCATTTCTCACTATGCAACAGAACCGACCTGTTGCTTGGCGGATTCCTTAATTTGCCTGGTAGTGATCAAGATTCTCCTGTGGCCGACTATCTTATATCTCTATTAGGTATAGACATGAATTCCGAAGAAGAACAGTCAAAATTCAAATTCCTTGGATATTATATATACCTTATAAATTATCTGAGATTATCCGGGGCGTCACCTGAAATCACCTTATATAATAATACTCAGAAGTCTATACCGGTAGATATGTCGATAGATATAGGAAACAGCAGGACATGTGCTGTGTTGTTTGAGGATGGAGATTTTACCAAAGCCCGCATGTTGCACGTGAGAGACTTGTCTGAGCCATGGAAGACCTACGAGAATGCCTTTGATATGAGAATAGTCTTCAGAAGAGCTGATTTCGGAGGCGACATAACCATGGACAAAGGGTTATTCCTCTGGCCGTCGATAGTTAGGTTCGGCGAAGAGGCTAAACGCCTTGTGTATAGGTCGTTGCAAAACAATAACGAAAGCAAGAGAACCACCAACTATTCATCTCCGAAACGTTACCTTTGGGATGAGAAACCTTTTGAGAATCGATGGGATTTCCTTGTAACCGAAAATGATCCAACCAACCTGAAAGTTAGTTCAAAAGTTTATTTAGAAGGTTTTACAGACTATTTCGATGATGATGGAACCTATCTTGATGAGCCGAAGGAGTTTGATTTGTTTAACATGGGAGATGGCGACGACGAATGTCATTACAGCAGAGGTTCACTGATGAATTTTGTGATGATAGAACTTCTTAATCAGGCTTTCTGCTTTATCAATTCCTTCAAATTCCGTGATATGCATGGTGAAATAGACTGCAGACGATATCTGAGGACTATCGTAGTGACATGCCCTACGGCAATGCCGCTGAAGGAGCAGAGAATGTTGAGGCAAGCAGCTAAGAATGCAACCAAAATCCTACAGAAGATGATACCTGAGGTGCCTGACATTCAAATCATCCCAGATCCAGACAAGTTGCTTCCTACCGACGATTTTGATGCTCAGCAGCAACGAGGCTGGCTCTACGACGAGGCATTCGCCAGCCAGCTTGTATATCTCTTTGCTGAATTAGTAGAAAGGTACAGTGGCCGAATCGACAGGTTCCTGCAGGTTAAGGGACATCAGAGAGAAGACATGAAAGAACGAGGGTTCGACGGCAACCATATCACCATCGGAACTGTGGATATAGGTGCAGGAACGACGGATGTAATGGTTACTGCATACGGAAGAAAGGGTGGTGGACGACTAACTCCTGTGCCTCTATATTACGACAGTTTCTATTCTGCGGGAGACGACATCATACATAACATCATCAGGGACATTATTTTAGAAGGTCCCGACAACGGCTCTGAGAAGCTTGGCAGCATAGGTAATTCGCTGGTTAATAGAATTATGATGATGTCGCCAGACGAGATACAGGAAATACCTCGAATCAAAGCCACAAAGATGTATTCTGATCTCGTAGAAGACATGCGGCACGCTATGTCGGAGCATCAGATTGTTGACATCAAGCACACGTTGGCACAAGAACTCATGCATCATTTCTTTGCAGAGGATTCAGCAGGCCAGAGTGCCACCGACCGCCTCACTCGTCTTGACTTCTGTACCCAGATAAGCGTTCCTATAGCTCAGTTCTTCCTGGAACTGCTTAAACAGGAGAGACCGACAAGGCTTTATACTTTCGATGAAATCTTTGACAGGGACAAACCGGCAGACCACCTGCTAAAGAGTTTTGAATATCATTTCGGATTCGATTTCAGGGAGTTGGGATGGAGATTTGACCCTAAAGTGGTTGGTAATGTAGTGTGCCAGAGCATGGAGATGATAATCAAGTCGGTGTCTGTGGTGTTCTACGCTATGAATTGCGACGTATTGGTTCTTTCAGGACGTCCAACCAACCTCAAGCCTTTGACAGAACTCTTCCTGAAATACATACCGTTGCCTCCTAATCGAATGATACTTTTAAATCAGTATCATGTAGGCAGATGGTTTCCTTTGTCCACACAGCAGGGATATTTCCAGGAGAACCAAAAGGCCGTCGTGGCTATTGGTGCGGAAGTGGGACATCTGGCAAGTACCGTAGGATTCAAAGGGTTGGTTCTGGATTTCTCCCATATTGCCGGCGACATGAAGTCCACAGCTTGCTATGTGGGTCCGATCGACAGCGAACTGCTTGAAGTACGCGACCCATTCCTCACTCCGGAACAGAATACGACGCTTATAAGGGATATTACTGTATTCCCATACTATATAGGATGTAAACAATTTGATTCTCCTAAATATCAGGCTCGTCCTTTATATGCCATTTATAATAACTCTGGATTTCCACAGCTCAACATAATGCTTGAGCGAAACTATCAGGACGACAGAGAAGAAATCAAGATTAGTGATGTCACAAACAGAAATGGTGATTCTGTGTCGTTGCAAAAAGTGGAACTCCGACTCCAGACCATCGGAAAAGACGGAAGTTTCTGGATGGACAAGGGAGAGTTCAAACTCAAAATCCAGGAACATGTTTAATTAACTTTAAAAGAACGATATATTATGGCAATAAATATAGCAAATAGTATTGAGACTATCAATAAAAGTCTTGAGTGGATTAAAAAACACAAGCCTGAGCAATACGAGAAGCAGTTTCTTCAGCTTGTTGAGGAAAGACTGAAGTTGAAGAAAATCTACGAGGCTGAAAAAAACAACCCAGGCATAGCTGCCTATGGACAAAGTCAGGTGGGAAAGTCATATCTGATGAATTGTATTCTTCAGAACAGCAATTCTCCTTTTATGGTTGAAACCGAAAACGGTGAATATAATTTCGTTGAGAAAATCAATCCGATTGGTGAAGGTCAGGAAGCAACAGGAGTTGTCACGCGATTCTCTTCTTACGAGCTTAACGAGAGTGAATACATAAAGCAGTATCCTATCAGGATGAGGGTCCATAGCGTGAAGGACGTTGTTGCAATCATCAGTGATACATACTTCAATGAATTTGATGATTATACCACTGTGGGTGATGAGGATATCAAGAAATGTTGTGAGGAATGGGTAAACAAGTATTCCAAAAACAAACCTCTTCCTAAACCATTTGTCTCTCCAGATGACATGCTCGACCTGAAGGCATATTTCAAGAAGCATATCAACAATGCTCAAACATTCACAAACGAGAAGACGGCATTGTTTGAGAAACTAGCTTTGTTGATTGACAAGATACCACCAGGCGACTACGCTGAGATATTCTCCATTTTCTGGAATAAGGAAGAGGCCTATACCAGGATCTTCAACCGTTGTCACGACACAATCAAGCGTCTTGATTACAGCGATTATATTTACTTGCCGATAGAAGCTGTGTTGCATGGTGGCACCAAGCAAGACACAATTATGTCGGTATCTTGTCTTAAATTGCTCTCAACTCAGTATGAAGACCAGTATAAGACGTCGGCTTATAAAATGGACAGGGGCGAAATACGCAATCTCGGTATTTTCTCCAAGAGCGAGTTGTGTGTGGTTTGTTCAGAGGTTATCATCAAGATAAGTTCCGATTTTCTGGTAAAGGAAAGCAAGTATGACACACAAAACATGCAACAGTCTTCGAAAGACATCCTTTCCGACCAGCCGATGCGGCTTGAGATCTTGAAACATACCGACTTGCTCGACTTTCCAGGAGCCAGAGCCCGAGGCGGAATGTTACTTAATAAGATTAAGGAACACGAACAACTCATGTATAGTCTGTTAAGAGGAAAGGTGTCGTATCTCTTCAACAAATATAATTCCGAGAAATCCATAAACATATTGTTGTATTGTCATCATCATAAAAACAATGAAGTTCCTACGATGTGGCAGATGCTCGAATCGTGGGTTGAGGAATATGTTGGTGACACCCCAGAGAAGAGAGCCGAATTAATCCGACAGACCACGGTGTCGCCTCTTTTCCATATCGGAACTATGTTTAACCTCAACCTACAGTATCCAGACAACAGGGAAGATGGTATGACCGATAAGGGCATAACCTCAAAATGGAAAGGCAGATTCCAAGAGCTGCTTCTGGAGCAGATATTCAGAAAAACCAATGAAAACTGGGTAGCCAACTGGACCGGAAGAGGAATCCCTTTCCAGAACTGCTATATGCTTCGCGATTATGAGTTCTCAAAGAATATTTATGATGGATGGGAAGAATATGGCAAGGAAAAAGATTTGAAAATCGACATGGACTACTATAAGCGCAACAGAGACTTGTTCATCAAAAGCAACCGTGAATATAATCTGTTTAAGGATGCTGCCTTGGCATGGGACGTGTCGGCTACTCAAAACAACGACGGAGCACTCTATATTATGGAGAACCTCGTTAAGGTGGCAACCAACATACGTGAAGCGCGTAAAAACCAGTTTAACGAATTGTGTAAAAAGAGTCTGGAAAGAATCTATTCCATAATGAAGGATTATTATGTGATAGATGACGCAGCCGAAATCCTGGCAGCCAATATTAAGAAAGCCAATGCCATTTTCAGGGAACTTGAGTTTACTTGCCAGGCCAATCCGGAATATTTTGGACACCTCTTGCAAGCTATGCAGATATCAGAGATCTATTGCTATAATGAAGTGCATAAAATAGTCCCGAAATTGACCGATATGCTCACTCAGGATGAAACGATCAGAGATTATGAACTTATCAGAGTGAGATGTGATAATTTCAGGGGATGTGTTTCTGAAGAAGAACATTGGGAGCGGCTTATAAGCGCTTATCGTTTCGGCGACAAGGATGAGGCGGTCAACTATCTTGTTAGAAGAAAGGTGGAACCAGATAAATTGTTCAGTAACAGCAATGTTGCCAGGAAGCCTTCAGCCATTATAGCCAACGAATTGGTAAACCAATGGAAGGAGCGCCTTGCTGGTGTGGAATTCACCGGTGAATTTTCTGGAGACGGACGTATGGACGATATAGTGCTCAACAACTTAATTGATTGTATGATTGGTGCTGCTACAAACATCAAGCTTGCTGACAGGATAGAAGATGAAATATCTGATTATGTTAATATCCAGAATTTCTCTTTAATCAATGAAGATATGGTAGCCGATATAGTTTCAACCACTATAAGCGACTTCGTTATGGACTTCGGTTTCAGATATCTGACAAAGGAACAGAGGGACAATTCTTTCAGAATAGCCAAGCAGCAAAACTTGGATTGTTATAAAACCACACAGCAACCAAGGAAAGAGAAATATAGTTCTGATGAAATGACTGGTTTGTTCGATACAATCTTGTCTTCTGGCAGGCGTTTCACTCCAGCTTATGAAGCTAACTATAACTCATGGTTGGAATATATGTATATTTCATATATAGTTCATCTTAATGTACCCGACTATGACCATGAGGCCAATGAAGACTTAAAAGTCATTTTAGACGAATTGATTGCAAATGTTTAAGATTTTTGACAATTCAAACAAACTGATTTATGGATAATACTATATCACACAACACCACAAGTGACTCAGCGAAGTGGGATTTCACTACTCCGTGGGGTGTGTGGGGATGTCTTTGGCGGTTTCTTGTATTCCTGATAGGAATCCTCTTGTTTGCTCTGCTGCTTATGACCTTCAAGAATTGTGAAAGTAAGGAGAAGAAAGCATCTCCAGACAATCCTCCAATAGTCAATCCTGCTGATTCCACCGTTGCAGAGGATCCGGGAGAGCCTGTCGAGGATTGGCCTGGCAACATTCCTAATGTTCCAGAACTACCTGATTCAGCACATAACTTCATTGAGCCTTTCGACAGCACGCTTGTGACTCCGAATCCAGAGGATACTTTGAGAAGAATTATGAGCAATCAGCTTATCGTGTTGTTCAATTCCAAGAATATCGAAAACGACATGAAGACATTTGCTCAGAAATACAAGAAAGTATATCCTGGCAGCAGTAATGAGATTTCTTATTACAACACCAAGTCGGGTCTGATGAAACTGTTGGTTCCGTCAGACAGCCTCTTGCAAGTAAGGGACGAATTGCCATCCAAGATACCAGAAGTCAGTTTCAAGGTGTTCACCGTCGATGTGTTTACTTCCAGTGCCAAACCATCCGACCCTGATTTCGGAAACAGTGATTACAGTGAATATTTTGAACTCATACAGGCATACGATGCATGGGACATAACGAGAGGCGACACGGCAGTTAAGGTGGCTATTGTTGACTCCTATTTCGACTTGAAACACCCTGAAATCGGCAGCAGATATGTCGACCCTATTAATATCATAACTCAAAAAACCGGCGTGGCGCCTTCAAAACCAGCGTTTAATATAGGCATGGCTGGTCACAACGCTCATGGCACCCATGTGGCAGGTATTGCCATTGGCGGTCAAGACAATAATCTGGGTTGCTCGGGCATTGCTCCTTTATGTAGTTGGATTCCGATTTCCGTTGGCGATTGTATGACTCTGGATGCAATAGTTGAAGGACTGATGTATGCCATATATCATGATGCTGACGTGATAAACATGTCTCTTGGTGAACAGTTCAGCGAATATGCCTGGATGCTGCCAATTGACGAACAAGTAAAGAGAGCCACAGAGCCAAGCAAGCAGGATCCTCTATGGGATTATGTGCTTGAAGTGGCAAATGCCCACAACTGTGTGATTGTTGATGCAGCAGGCAACGACAAAATCTTGATGGGAATGGAACCTAAGACCCGAAACGAACTTATGGTTAATGTTGAAGCAGTGGATTCAAAGGGAATATTATCTGACTTCACTTCTTTCGGACGTGTCGATGACCAAAACATAAACTTCAGCGTAGTTGCGGCTCCAGGAGTAAAAATATGGAGTTCAACTTACCAATCGTCATTGCCGTTTTTCCCAGGTGATTATAAAAAGTCTTATAAAGAAAGTCTTCAGGAAATGGATGGCACAAGTATGGCATCCCCGATTGTCGCTGGTGCTGTGGCATTGCTGAAGAGCAAGAACAAGGATCTCACCGTTTCAGACGTAATCAAGATACTCACCACCACTGCAAAACAGACGGACAACTCAAAGAAGATTGGACCAACCATCCAGATTCGGGATGCTCTCAATATGGTTGGAGGCGCAAAGGTGAAGTTTGACGATGTGATGAACGACCATAGCAAGATTCTTGGTAGATGGAAAAGCACAGAAGCCATTCCGTTGGTAGACGAAGGCAATGGCTCGAAGATAGATGAGTTGTGGCTATATATGACATTTAAAACGACAGACAATGGCATTTCTGAATTATATCTGATAGATTCTCCTAAGATTTATTCCACGAAGTTTGATGTGAAATGGAACCAGAAGGATTTTGATATTATAGAATTAGACAAATTTACAAGACCAAATGATCCCGTTGTGATTAATAAAAATACTTATAGATGCAAGCCAGGGCAAAATGGATATCTGGAAGCAGAATGTGTGACAAATGGAAAAGCGAAGTGGTCTTTCTATCTAGAAAAAGTGAATTAATTAATTAAACCATATCAAACATAAATTTTTAATATTATGTCAAATAAAAAGGACGGCAAGGTGTCTATTGCCAATATTTTAGCCCTTATAGGATTGGCGGCTATTGGAGTTGTACTGTTTTTCGGATTTATGATAAAATCAGAAGACGGGTCTCCTGGTGTACCTATATTGCTTACTGCAATCATTGTTGCTGCACTCGGATTGTTTCTGGTATTTAGTATAAAGGCAAAAAGTGCAGACAACAATCCTGACAAATGGAAAATTGTGGAGTGGATTTGCTTGGCTGCATATATTATTGTTGCGGCAGTTTCAGCTCCTGTGTTCCTCCATTTTTTTGATGTGTTTTCCCATAAGACAGAACTTCAGAATATTGCCAAGTCAGAAATCAAGGCAGTAGATCAAATTTATGAAAGTTATACTAAACAGTGTAAGGAAGCTCGTGATAATGCAGTAGGCCAGTTGGAGAATTATTATGATTCTAAACGATTTGGAACCAAAAATGCAGTTGTTGAAGTTGACGACTGGATAAACACCCGAATTACGGATAATGGTAACGTTGAATTTAACAAAAAGAACATTGATTCTTGGAAAAATACAGCAACTCTCTTATATGAGGAAGCCTCGTTTATAGATGAACTGAAATCTGTGGATAGTAAAATCGATAACTGGGACTGGATGAATCTTATGGTAGTTGCAAAAAAATTAAAAGAAATCGATACTAATGCCAAAGGTCTTGTTCTGAATAAAGTTGATTCAATGAAAACTAATAGTGGATTATTTCCAGTGATAACAGAAGGAACATACGTTTTCAACGGTTATTATAAATTCAATATAAATGATGGACCAACGCCACAGTTCATGCAAAAGTTGGAAAGCACGTCTGTCGGCAGTGTGTTGGGATTCGTCCTTCTCTTCGTGTTCCACTTTATGATACTTCTCAACTATCTGGTTACTCGTAGGGCTAACTATATCCCAATTCGCACGAACAACAGCAATGCTGGAGGTATATCACTTTGATTCATTAACTTAAAATACTTATAGATTAACTATGTCCACACTAGGAACAAAGAAAAAAATATTACTTAACCAATTAATATTGAGAAAAGATTCTGTTTCTCTTGATGAGGTTAAAAAATTGTTAACTAAATACGAAGATCTTGTTGTTGCCGACTTGAAGGGTTTTATAAGCGATGATATGTATGATATTCTGGTGAACATGAAAGAGCCCAACCCAGAGGCGCTGAAACTATGGTCTGAGATACTTCGTAACAAAGAAATGCAAGACGAGGTCAGCCTCAGAAATGCACAGTCTAAATTGCAGGAATATATTCGTCTATATCATGATGAACCAAATATAGATGAAGCCATAAGGCTTGTGGAGGATGTCGATAAAAAGCTGAAGTTTATAACAGAAGAAGCTCATTGGCAGAATTTGAATAAGAATGACGAAAATGCTTTGAAACAATATAAAAGCAGATTCCCGGAAAGTGTCCACATGAGTGAGATTGAAAGTGTTCTAGTTAATTTGAAAGGCAGTATTGAGCAGAAGGCTTGGGACGAATGTGACAAGTCGAACTATTCTTCTCTGAAAATGCACCTGTCAAGATTTCCTGAAAGTATCCATCTGGATGAGATTGACGACTATATGTGGCAGGCAATTAAAAAAATGCCACCATCGAGCAGTGTGTTTCAAAGGTATTTGAACGACTTGCCAGAAGGAAAGCATGTTGAAGAGGCTTATTCAGCCATGGACACAATAAAAGACTGGGAAAATCTGAAAAGGTCTCCTGAATATGATGACAAGATAGTGAAGGTAAAAAAATACATGGAAGATCATCCAAACAGTCCGTTTATAAATGATGTGAGAAGCATGTATTACGAACTAAAGGATAAGGTGTTGAAAAAAATGAAGGCAAATCCAACTAAGTTCGACAAGAGCACGGTGGAGGATCTTATAGAAGAGGAAATATTCACAGAATGGGAGTTGATGGACAATAACCTCATGACTCAGGAGAGTTGGGATATACTCAGAGAACTCAACAGAGACCTTTATCCAAATTTGGCAGAATTCCAGATTGAGAATGAGGAAATAACAGCTCCAGAAGGCTGTACAGACGTGTTTCTCTTTGGCACTCCTGGTACAGGAAAAACCTGTCTTTTGATGGGTCTTGCCGGTGCCAACGGTTCTGGATATTCACTGAATATGAAGGTGAATGGTGGTCCCTACGCTTCAGCACTTCAACAGTATGTATATGCAGGAATAACTCCAGGACACACGTTTGGTAACTATGTAACCACCATCAATGGTCAGGTGCGCGAAGAGTACGGGTCGAACAAGGTTATATACCATAACGTCAATTTTGTTGAGATGTCTGGTGAGGAGTTTGCGCTGAGAATAGCAGATCAGGATGAGGTATCGTTGGCTAATATGGGAACAGGAGCTACAAGGCTTATGCAAAATTCCAACAGGAAGGTTTTCTTTATTGTAATAGATTGTTCGGCAGATATGGTTGAGGTGAATTATCTGGATGAGGTAAGGGATGAAGAGGGTTACGTTATTGCCGAGCAATCGCGAATTAAACGTGTCTCTCAGCTGGATATTCTGAATAAGTTTGTCAGTTTGTTCACACTGCCAGAGAATCAGCATATAATGAAGAATGTGGACGCAATTCATTTTGTTGTTACAAAGGCTGATATGCTGGGCGATAGAAACGAGAGGATGGATAAAGTAAGAGACTTGCTTCTCAACAACTACCGCGGACCGGTAGAGCAGCTTAAGGCTTATTGCCGACAAACAAAAAGAATTAATTTCAACACAGGATACTCACCTCTTGCATATCCTTTCTCATTAGGGCAATTCTATCTGGGAGATATATTCAAATTCGACAAGATGGAAACAATGCAAATCATTGATGTAATCCGCCACATGACATCCGGAACAAAAGAACGTTCATGGTGGGATAGATTCAAAGAGATTTTTGGTTAATTAATATGTTTTTTAAAATATAGATATAATTTATGGCTTCTATTGCTTTAAGAATATACGGAACGAAACAACGACGTGCGGGGTTTGCTCCGCTGGTCACATACGGGGTATTTCCTAATGGAGAGGGAGATAACCTCGACAGAGTGACAACTGTAAATGAAAAACCCACTTTTGTTCTGAAACATACTACAGATTATCTTTTATACTCTCTTTTCGACAGGCAGGTTAAAGCGTTTGACACCGACACATCTGGTATATTGACAATCTCATTGGCTGTGGATAGAAATGTGCAATTCGCAGACAATGTCAGTCCTTACGATGTGTTGATGGAAATCTACAATACGTTCAAGAAAGAATATATGAAACCTCTGCCAGATGGACGTGATGCGTTTCTGGATACAGAAATCGACGGAGAGGAATTCGAGCGTATCATGTATAAATATAAAACCGAGCCATCACAGCGTCTGATAAGGGCAATGAATCCTAAAGGTAGAGTTGGAATCCTGAGGGTTCCTGATTTCAAACTTAAAGACTTCTTTCTTGACACTCAGTATCCCGAATTTATGGTGTTCCGGGAAATAGAAATTGGAGTGGGCAAAGAACTGGAGCAGTCGGATTCTCTTAAAAATCTTATCATTCCACGACCAGCGCCTAAGTCAAAGCCAAGTGTCAATGTTGCCGAGAAGCAAGTAAATCCAGCTTCAAAACAAATTAACGGAGAGGCAGGTCTGAATCGACTTTCCGGACAAAACACCCCTGCGGATTCTGTAGACAGTATAAAAACAGAACCTATGGGAAATCATCCATCATCCGACGGACGAGGAAATGCGACGCCTGGCATTAACTCCATGAATGGCAGAATGGAAAATGTTGGTACTTTTGGTAGTAGTGGTAATGTTTCGTCTGGTGTCAATGTTGTACGTTCTGATAGAAGCAAACCAACTTATAACGTAGGCCAAAATTCTAATGAAAGAGCTGGAAAACCATTGGGTCAATCAAATATGGGAATATCAATAATTCCAGGTGACAAGATGAGTAAAAAGGGAATAAACACAGGCTCTTATAAAAATTTAATTATTATAGTACTAACGGCGTTAATCGTAGCAGGTATTGTTTTCTTGGGAATCAGTCATTGCAGAAATAATAGTAAAGTTGATTCAAATAATAAAAATGACACCACTAAGGTTAAGCAAGATCCAACAACGCAACGTGAAGGTAATAAATTATATCAAAATTCTGGTGATTCTGTACCAAAAGACACTAGTACTGTAGTTTCTTCTTCGTCTGGTGGTGCTGCTACAAACATCTCAAATGCAGCTGGTTCAGAACGACAACAAGTAAGTACAGATAACTCTGAAAATAGTGTTGGTTCTGCTCTTTACAGGCAAAGGCCAGCACAAAATACAAGGCCAGCACAAAATACAAGGCCAGCACAAAATACAAAGCCAGCACAACGGCAAAAGCCAGCACAACAGCAAAAGCCAGCGCAACAGCAAAAGCCAGCACACACTAATGCATCTGAAATAGCTAAAGATTTATATGGTAAATAAGGCGAATAAATTAATATACATATATATATGAAATCACTAAAACTAATATTTATATTTGTTATTCTTATAGGTGGTATTTTTGTAGCACTTTATTGGAATAATATATTTTCAGATTCACAGTCTGAAGAATTTGCGAAGGAAGATAAAGTTAATGTGAAGGATGAATGTGATGATATCCGTAATGCTTGGGCTAAAGTGGCTTATTGGAGTGATAGTTTGTATGAGAGTCAGAAAGTACATGTTGTCCAGTTGAAAAGTATGCAGATGGTTACTATGGACAGTTATTTTACGATTGCAAACACGATGAAAGAAAATGCCACAAATAAAGCTCACGATGCATATCTCGACATTATAGGGACAGCGGAAAAATATGATGAACAGTTATTGCTTGAGCAATATAATGGCATACAGATTCTAAAAAGTAAAGAAGAACTGACCAATGATGAAAGAATTCAAGAAATAGAGAATGTTCATAGTTTGTATAAAAAAGCCATGGCTTTCATAAAGTCATCACATAAATTCTCACCTAAATTCAAAAAGGAAACATGGACTAGTTTTGACAATTTAAGAAAAAAACTGGTATTTGACGAGGCTTCAAATATTAAGAATAGTCCATTGTTTGGCAAGATTGAAAATATTCCGGGATTGTTGGAACAATTAGATGAAGACTACTTGTATAATCTTACAGAAAGCAACAGACGTTCATTCTATCATTCATTGAGTAATCAAATCTATAATTATTTTAATAAAATAACTTTTTCTCAATCGAAATACGAAAAATTTAAAAATATTATTTATAGATTTGAGTCTGAATCAAATGGACTTAATAACAGTGACGCAGACCGTCTTGCTCAATTATATTATCAAAAAGGAGGAACACTTTAATACTTATTACGTATGAAACCAATAAAGATTTTTCTTTTATTCATCCTGACTTGTATGTCGGTAAATGCACAAAATGCGAGAGATGAAATTATATTAAAAAACAGTATAAATGCTGAAATAGAAAAATGGTGCGATAATGTGCAAAATATACCTTTTTCAAAGTACGCTGACGGAGATAGTGTGATTTTGAAGGATATGACGTATGCTGCCAAGATAAATGAGAGTTACAAACTAAACAATGCAAAAATCAATGAAATTGTAAAAGACTATGATATATATGCACGCTCAGTGAAAGCCTTAAATAGCAAATATAATAAAAAAACGGTTGATGAGCTCTTAGATGAGATGACTGAACTGACGAACAGATTGCCCGATGATGAAATAAATGAAGATAAAAAGAAAGAGTTGAATAAAATCCAAACAAAGTTAAAGTATTATGGTGATGCAGTAGTATATTTTCAAGAAATTATAGAAGCAGTAAAAAGTTCTGGAGGCAACTGGAGAAATATTCAATCAACTATCAAACAATATGAGGATGCTGATTACGTCATAGTGATTAAGGCTTTTGAATGGTTGGGAACTAAATATGATGAGTATGAAAAGAATCTACGTGAGGCATATCAACAGAATAAAGCTCATGCAAAACAAGAGTTACTAAAGATTGAGAAGGAAATACTAAATATACGAACTAAATAATACACATATATATGAACACAAAGAAACTATTATTGTTGATATTCGTGGCATTAGCCTCGCTTACATCGTATGCACAAAATGCCCAATTAATAAAAGCTGCTGAAAAAGATGTAAAAAAAGCTGAGGCAGCATTAGAAAATGCAAAAAAGAAGTGTGAAGAAGCCCAAAAAAAATATGATGATGCGAATGAGAAATATGAAGCCGCACAAGAAGAAGTTAAGACAGCTTTAAATGCATGGGAAACAGCCATAAAAGATTATAATAATATAAGTTCTGAAGGTAATTTAAAGCGAGAAGCAAAAATAGCTAAGGATAAAAAGGATAAAGAATACAAAAAGAAGATAAAATCTCAAGAAAATGCAGAAGAACGATTTAATGAAGCTGAAAAGAATCTAGAAGAAGCAAAAGCTGAAGTAACAAAAGCAGAAGAGGCTTTAGATAATGCAAATAAAGCATTGGCACGTCTGCAATCTGGTCAAAATGTGGTAAATGACAATAATGATGAAGTCAAGAAAAAACTTGAGGAAGAAGAAATGTCACGAGACGAAAAAGACTTGTTATCTAAAGAACTTATAAAGATAAACGAAGAAGTCTTTAGATTACAAGAAAAGAGAAATAAAATATCTGAAGAAGTAAGAATATTATCTGAAGAAGCAAGAAATCTGTTTGAGAAAGTTAAAGAAGAAAAGAATCTGGAAGATTTTAATAGAAAGAAAAATGAATGTATTGAAAAGTTTAATAAAGCCAATAGTAAGTTTAAAGAATTAATAAATAATAATAACGAATTGGTAAGTAAACTCGAAGAAAAAAAGCAATTATGTGTTAAATTATATCCAGATCAGAACGATTTTGTTAAGTCAATTGATGAAAGTATAGAATCTACAAAGTCATCCATTAATTCGGAAGAAAAGGCCATCAGTAATGATAATAATAAAATAGATGAATTAAAAAAACTGAAAATAGAAGAAAGTGAAACTATAAAGGAGATGAGCTCTGATTTAAAAACACTTAGAGAAATAAATCAAAGAGATATATATAAACAATAGTAATAAGAATCAATTTCACATAAAGTAAATATAATGTCAGATAAAAAAGGTTTAATTGCATTAAAGGTTTTTGCCGGTGATTTATCAAGCAATATGAAAGATGCGGAAGTGGTTTCTGTTGGAATATTGCCAGACTATTTATCGCCTATCACCCCCATTTTGGTTCGTGAGCCTAAAGTTTGGATCTTGCGTCATACTTTAGATTATAATGTGTATGAATATCATGATACAACGAGAGGAGAAAAGTGCGTAATACACATTATTGTGGCTATTGCCGCCAAAGCTAAAATGAAAGGCTCGAATCCTTTCATTTTGTTGAAGCAGATAGCAGAATTAACACAAAAACAAATTATCAACGAAGGGAGTATCTCTTTGTCGAACGTAGATAATTCACAGTTTGAGGAAATAATAAATAATTGTGAGTTGGAAGACCAGCCTCAGTTGTTACCAAGAATGGACGGAAATATTCCGGCGTCGCTAAAAGTGGACAATGAAGAGCGCGTTAAAATGCTGATGGAATTCTCTCGTTATCAGGTTCTAAAACATTATTCACATCTGGAGATGGGCTTTAATTGTGAGTCAACTATATCGCTAAAAGGAGGTACTGCAGGCAATAAACCAATTAAATCCACCATAAAGAGAAAAGAACCTGATGCTGGTGGAACTCCTGCTTCAGTTGCGAAAAAGCCTTCCGAAATAAATACTGGAGTTAACAATGTTGCTAATATTATATCTGGTAGCCATGGAGGACGTAGTGGAGGCGTTAGTCTTGAGGGAGGACAGACAAGTTCGTATGGTGGTGGGGTTTCACTTGAAGATAATGGTAATGTATGGCAGAATATAGGAAATACACCCTCATCAGGTAACTCTAATTACAGAGACACGAATGGTAAACCAATTAAACCTGGTAAGGTTTTTTTATGGATACTCTTCATTATAATAGGACTTTCATGTTTGGTTTATGCTATATCTAGTGGCGATGGTTCTAAGGATGAATTTTATTTAGAGAGTGAAGTTGATACTATTGTCGATATTGATGACGTGGACACTGCAGCTTGGGCAGCAGCAGAAGTTGATAGTGTTGTTACTGATATAAATAGAATTTCTCTTGAAAGAAATAAGCCATCACCTCCTGCAAAGCCATCACCTACTGCAAAGCCAAATAAAGTAACAAAAAGTGAAAGCTCTCTTGAAAGAAATAAGCAGATTGGAACGACATCGGAATCATCAAATGGTAACGATAAGAAAGAACGGAAGCATCATAGAAAGAGGAAACACAGACGATAAATAAACTTTTTTGATTTATACCTTTCTTGATATAGGATTCATATGCACAAACATTCAATATTTAACAGATGAATATTAAAATAAAAGCAAAAGAGGTAACATGTCTTATTAAGGACTATGAGCAAGTCTATGTAGCTCTGAAGAAACAGTTTGGGGAAGGTCGTGAGCAACTCTTCTCCGAACGTATAGCCGGACATGAATATCTTCAATGGCAGCTTCCTGGTGAGGGTTGGAAGTCGCTTGATGCTGGTGACCCACTTATGGTCAATGAGGTCAGAAGAGAACTGGCCCGGAGGCGAAATGCTGTAAAGTCATTCTTTAAAAATCCAAAAGCAGCCGATAACGTGTTGTTTGTGCCAGGCGATAAGTTCGTGTTCTATAAGCCTGATGAAAGAGGTGGGCTACTGATTCGCCTGACTGCATGGGGCTACAGATATCCGGAGATTGTCAGAATAAACGCTCCAAAGGCGGAAGCTCCACAACAACAGCTCAACAGCACAGTGGCTGTTCAGGTTGTTGAAAATGGAAAAGGTGTGCCAGGTAAGACAATCAACGTGGCGGGATATATCCGTGAAACAGATGAGTTTGGGCTTTATAGAGTGGAAAACCAATTGCCCGTAGGTTATGAATTTGACGTGACGGTTGACAAGCAGACTAAGCATGTGAAGACTCATTACGGAGAAAATATAATTTCGTTCTATATTGAAACAGAAAAAACAGATACATCTCCTGCCCATTCGTCAACTGATAGACGTGATGAGTCTGCTAATTTTTATCCTGCCGAAACAAATACTGATAAGGCTGAAGAACCAATTGTCCATGCTCCAGATGAAGTTCCTGAGGTGACTTCAAATCCGCTGAATGCCACTCCGTCTGAGCAAACTGCGGAGGAAAAGCCAGAAGACATTAATACCCAGACTTTGGAACCGGCTCCTCAGGAGACGCCAATTCAATCATCTGATCCTCCTTCTCCTGAACAAACTACTCAACCCCCTGTGCAAAACCCTGTTCAAGAACCGGTACAACCAACTACACAAATTCCGGAACAGACACCTGGACCAGCACCAGAGGCACCACAAAACGAGACACCTGGACCAATACCAGAGACACCTCAAAACGAAAATCCTGAACCCGCCACCAATCCAGAGCCAGAGCGTCAGCCTCATGTCGAAGAAGTGGGCGTAGGGTCGGGTGGTAATTTCCAGGCATTGAAAATCATTCTCCTGATTTTGGCATTACTGGCACTCACAGTAGGCACCTATCTCTTTGGCGGAAGCTTGATAGGGTTGTAATTTGTTTTAAGAATACAAGAAGACGAGAAGACGAGAATACAAGACGATTGTATTTACGATTTATTTCATGAACCTTGTCACGACTCGGCAAAGACGAAGTAAGCTTCTCTTTGCGCTCGCTGCTCCAAGGTTTTCCGATTTATTTTTTACTATTACATTAATTTAAGAATTAACGAAAGTTGAGTCATTTAATATCAAAGCTACTAATATGATAAACCATTTTTTATATTTAATCCCATTTGCGGATATCATTCCGCCAGAAGTGCCAATAGAGCCAGCCAACGACAACACTATGCTAATTGTTGCATATTCGGCACTATTCCTGATGAATTTGCTGGCTTTCACTCTTTATGCCTATGACAAGCATCTTGCCTGCGGACAATTCACCAGAATACCTGAAGCAGCCCTGCTTGCCACAGCCATTCTTGGGGGGCCATACGGAGCAGCTATGGCTATGATTCTTTGCAGACACAAGACCCAAAAACTGGCGTTCCGAGTTGTGGTGCCTGTTTCTTTGATTATATGGGTGGCTCTTATTTTCTGGCTTTATCTTAAATAATACCTTCCTGGCGTTTCTGCCTATTGCCTGAATCAATGGCAGAAAAGATGGGGCTGGAATATATTACAAACCTATTAAAATATCACATCATTCCACTGTATACTAACCTTTTAGTGAGAATCAAAAACATATAGTATGAATATAATATTGAAAACCGCATTGGTGGAACTAATTATAGACCAGCCAATGGCACAGAAGCTGCACAAATTGATTAATGAAAGAATTGCCCATGGCAATTTTGTGTTTCCAGAGAGAGAGATGGGTGCCGGCTACTACCAATGGAAAATCCCCGGAAATGATTGGTCTACGTTTGACACGCTTAGCGACGAAGACAAAAGCGATGTGGCTGAAATATTCGTTAATAAGAAGAAACAGTTGATTAGTTCCAGCGAAAATGTGAAATTGGTGGAATCGATGTTTGTCATTCCCGACAATAAGTATATTTATGCTAAAAAAGGTGAAGACGGTCAATGGAATATAGCTGTTACTGCATGGGGATTGAAGTTCCCTTCGAAGCCTGGAGGCGGAGCCGTTTCCAAATTTATTACCACTGTTGCAAAACAAAACGTAAAAATTGGATTTTTATGGGAGAATAAACGACAGCCAAATTATCCATTTATTTTTAATGGATGGAAACGAACCACTTCGGACGACGGTTTCTTGTATCTCGACAATTCTTTAAAAGTGGGGTCAGAGTGTTATGTCGTCTCTGAAAATCAGAAGAGATTCGATTTCACTGTGGAAAAGGGAAAAGAAGAGTATGTTTTCGACCTGACAACCTATTTCAAGGCAGAAGTGACGGTGTCAATGGACAACAACCCACTGGATGGTGCTGAATGCTCTTTGGAATTTGGCAAGAAATTTTTCGACTTGGTTACTGACGCCCAAGGAAGGGCAGAGTTAGAGATTCCTTTCCGGTTAGACAAAAACGGTTCGATATCCGTCCAGCCAGAATGCGTCGTAACTTATAAGGGCGAGATACAGAGCCTTGTGCCAACAGAGCAGGATAACCACTTGAGATTCACGTTTGGTTTAAAAACTCCGATAACTCCAACATTCAACGTGGAGGTAAATGTCATAAAAGACGGTCAGCCATTAATAGGAACTCGATGTGCCGTTGACTTTGACGATGAGGAACATAATCTCACTACCGACAATGACGGAAAGGCTTTGATAAATCTCCCTATGAAGGCAGATGAGAATAATATGCCTATAGCTCATCAGCCGGAGTGTGTGGTGAAATGCAACGGCCTCGAATTAAGCAAACAGCCGGATGCAAACCTGACCGATCAGACGCTCGACTATGTGTTTGAGTTTAAAACTCCTGTGGAATCCCCAGTATTCGATGTTGTTGTTAATGTGGTTCAGGATAAACAACCGGCTCTCAACACACCATGCTCTGTGGAATTCGACGGACAAACCTATGATTTGGTTACCAATTCAAATGGACAAGCCGTGATTAAACTTCAGATGAAAGCCGATGAGCAGGGATATGCATACGACATACAGCCTCAGTGTCATGCTAGATGTAAAGACCAAACACAAAAACACGAAATCGTCAAGGGCCAGAACGTAGTTACATTCACTTTTGAATTTGAGACGCCGAAAGAGCCAGAATTCGTATATATAACTCTTCTGGACTATGGTGAATACCCGATATCCGAAATCCCGGTTACTATAAACCTGAAGAAAAAAGGAGAAGTCAATCTGGTGACCGATTCGGAAGGGCGGTGCAAGCTGCCAAAAGAATGGATTACTCCAAAAGAAAAGATAAAGGTACGCGCCAATATTTCTGTTGACTATCAGAAGACCCATGATCTTCACGTAAAAGGGAAGAAGAGAAGCCGCAAGGGAGATTAATGTTTTATATATCATTAGTGCTATGAAAAATATTAGTCTGAATAAAAGTATTCGCGAAAGCGGACAGTCTGAATATGTGTTGAAACTCAAGAAGAAACGGGGTTTCCCATGGTGGATTCTGGTGTTTCTTCTGATACCTCTGCTTTTTATCAAATGCCATAAGGATATCACCGTGGTCTGCATAGATGATGAAACAGATGCTGCCATTGAAGGAGCAAGAGTCAACATAAAGTATACAGCCCACTTCCTGCTCGATGAGGGAACCTTCCTTAAAGACAGTTTGATAAACCTTTCTCATCTTACTGACTTAACGGGCCAAGCAGTGTTTAAGAATGTGCCTTTTAGTGTATATAGCTGTATTGCCTACATGGTGAGTAAGATAGACATCTTTGCAACCGATGATTGTCATGAAGCGGCTTCGGAAAACAAATGGTTTCATCCATTGTTTTCTACCACCATTAGAATGAAGCCGAAGAAAGACAATGTTTGTGTCAAACTTGTAGATCTTAATACAGGACAGCCACTGCCCGACGCTACAGCTTATTTCTCGTCCATCAGGAATGGAAAACAAATAACAGATTCAGCAAAAACCGATATCAATGGAATTGTCCGTCTTAATGGTGTGCCGTCGTGTTCTGTCTTCGAATCAATCAAGGGAAGTTGTTATGGATATGCTGATACTACAAAGGTGAATGTTCCGGTAGATGATATTAACGATGCCATTAATCCTCTGATAATGAAGCTGAGACCTCTCTATGAAGGCATCGAGTTCCAAACCAGGGATGAACATTGCGACAGTCTTCTGCCAGGGTGCGTGCTCAATATTACGGGTTCTGTCAGCGGACCTATCCCTCCCAAGAATAGTGGGTCGGGCATCTTCATGGTTTTCGCAAGACAAAATGAAAACCTGACCATTGAAGTGTCGAAACCAGGATATATAAGTAATAACTATACAGTCAAGAACATACCTGTTGCCACATTAATGAAAAATATTCAAAGCAGGAGGCTTGCACTAAGAATACAGTCGGCTCCAGCAGGAGGAGCACCAATTGAACACGCATTCGGAGATAATGGATATCATATCAGAAGATATAAGTTTAATAAGGAAAACGGACAGGCCATCGTGGAATGTGACTTTGATGCTGCAGAGGATTCGATACGTATATATAGCGGTGCTTGTGCAACTAATCAGAATTTAGCGTTTGAGGGTTATTTTAATTTTGAAAAATCAATTCCGATTAACTTTGTTGACAGTATGATAACTGTGGTTATGTATGGAGCTACTCATTGGAAATATTCTGTCTCAGAGTAATAAATGCAGGAGGTTTTAATGACTTAATTCAAGTTTCGCAAAGCTCAACTTTTTTGAGAAGACAAGAAGACAAGAAACCGCAAGGTTCGAGGAGCCTGCGACTCAATACGAGAAGACAAGACGATAGTATTGTTGACGAAGGGAATCAATACCACGCAACCAAACAATCATGCATAATTCTAAATCACAAATGTTTAAAAACTTACGAATTTTGAGTAACTTAATAATCAGGTTATGACAAAAAGACTGAAAGAAATAAGAATTAACAGAAATATAAAGAACAAGCCGGAAGTTAATGAATATTTTCTGAAACTCAGGAAAAAGCACTTTCCTTGGTGGATATTTCTTTTGCTTCTTCCGTTACTTCTTCTGATAAAATGTTCAAAAGACATAACAGTCACGTGTGTCGACGCTGATTCAAACGAATTGGTGGCAGGATTGCCTGTGACTATGAAATACACGTCACATTTCCTGTTAGATGAGGGGCAGTTCTTTAAGAGTAATGATGTAAAAATCACACAAACCACTGACTCTGCAGGCAAGACAGTGTTCAAGGGTTTGAGATTCAGTGTGTTCAGCTATATATTCTATTTCAACAGTCAAGTCACTTTCGAAGCCAAAGACGAATGCCGTGCAGCAGAGGATGAAAGCTATCGTTTCCACACCACTTCCGACGTTGAAATCAAGATGAAACCAAGATATGAGGATTTGCATTTCAGGCTTGTTGACTTGGAAGACGGGTATGTGCTTCCAGACGGAACGGTTAAGTACAAAAGGAAGGATCAAAATGGCGAGAAGGAGGAAACAGCAGAGGCAGATGCCGACGGAGTGGTTACCATACCTCATGTAAGGTATTGCGGCGATGTGGAATTCATCAAAGGCTCATGCTATGGCTATGCCGACACCATTGCCGAAAAGGTTCCTGCAAAGCAACTGATAGCCCCAAATGATTCGAATGCACTCAAGCTGCGACCAATAAAAAAGAAGATCACGTTCTTCGTGAAAAACAAGGACACAAAGCAGCCGATTCCAGATGCTACCTGCAATGTAAAGCTTAAAAACCCAAAAACGGGGAAGACGGCAAGCTGTGTGGTGCATACCAGTACCGACGGAAGAGGTATAGCCGTTTACGATGATGCATTTATCCTTGCAGAACTTGAAATAGATGCCAAGAAAACGCATTTTAAGGACGGAAAACTTGAGGGAGGACCATGGACCGTCGATAAATTTATAAAGCAAGATGACAACACCCGGACTATCTGGCTCGAGCCTGATCCTTACATGATGGAATTCCAGAATGTTGACAGTATCACCAAAAAACCGATATCTGGAGTCAAGAATGAAATCACAATAACCACGCCTGGCGGAAAGACGTCAAAGGATGTCCAAACAAGCAACAAAAACGGTATATTCCCTGTGTCGGCAGAGGATGGGTCGAAGATTGAGATTATATCAACAAAAGACCCAGACTATTTCGTCAAAAAAACATTTATTAAGTCGTTTGGGAAGAAAGAGATAATCTTGATGAGACCAAAAACCGTTACCTTCGCTTTCAAGACGGTTGACAAAGATGATGGCAGCCTTCTGCCTAGTTGTAATCTATCCATAAAAGGCTCGATAAGTGGCAGTCTGAAACCGACAAGCAGCGGCAATGGCGAATTTAATGTGGAAATGATAAATAGAGAAACTCTGACAATCGTAGCCACCAAGAAAGGATATAAAAAGAACGACTATACCGTGAAACGAGCAACTGAGGCTCAGTTGCAAAGTCCACAGAAAAGGATAATCCCGTTGGAGAAGGAACCACCGCCTCCTCCTCCACCGCCACCTCCTCCTCCACCACCTTCGTTGCCAAAATGTAATGGTGGCAATGAGGTGCCAAAAGGTAGCGACGAGAACTATCATCAGCAGTCATATAATATGGGTGTGATGTCGGGTAGGGCTAGTATCACATTCAATTTCTATGAAGCTGAAGACTGGCTTACTGTATATGATGGAGTGGGTACTTCAGGGAAAGTACTTATACCTAAACAATCATTCTCCATGACGAATGATCCAATATATGATAAAACCTTGTGGTTTAATTTTACTCAGGGTGCTATAACTGTTGTTGTTCAATCTGATGGTGGTTCTGATTGGAGATATATGGTGAATTGCCCATAAAGCAAATTTAAACATGTCGTCAAAATTGCTTGGTCTTTATCAACAAGGAGATAAGATAATCATTCCATTTAGTGAGATTGCCAACAACAAATTGTTTATTTTATTTTTCAAATACTTTGTATCAAATTTTTAAAACAAAAACATTACATGAAAATTTGGAATATTTTAAGATATGTGCTGATAATAGCAGCAATAGGCGGAGCGATAGCATATATGGTGTCTGAGCATAACAGAAAGGAACGCAACAGACAATATGAACAGATGGTTAGGGAGCAAAATCTACAGGAGCTGAGGAAACAAGAGGAGGAACGTCAGAAAGAGGAGGATAATGCCAACAATGCAAAATACCAATATCAGAAATGGCATGAAAAGTATTTCCACGCCAAAAGCGACATGAGAATGCTTTCTGAAATGGCCAATCCTGAAGCTAAAAGACGTCAGATAGAAGAGGAGTTTAATGAAGCTCGCGAACAAGTGGGCTATTGGGGTGGACTCAGAGAGGGCGAACTTGAAGAACTGATTTCGGAGGCAGAAAACCAAGGTGACTATGGCTTAAAGGAGAGTTATGAAAATGAGCTGTCTAATATAAGGAGCGTACTTAATGAGCTATTCGATGATGATAATGATGACATAGATGATGTTTATGAATCAGTTGATGATGACCCTGAGGTAAATGACACAGATTATTAATTTGGTAATATAAAAAATATAAACAAAATGAAAAAGTTATTTATTATTTCTACTCTGATTGTTTCAGTGTTTTTTCTTTCGTGTAATTCCAGAAGTGCTGATAAAATAAAGGCGGAAATCGAAAGCAGAAATGAACTGTGCCCTATAGATTATAACGGTGTGGGAGCATTTACTCATTTTGAATGTGACACTGATAATGAGATAGTGAAGGTGGATTTCACGGTCAACGACGACTTGATGTCTGAGGATGGATTGGGTGCATTCAAGGAGGATGAATTGGTGAAGGGATGCGTTGATATTGTAAACAACACCTCGACGTATATTAATCTGGCGGATGAGGGATATGATGTTGAATTGCAAATGAAAGAGGGTTCTTCCAAATCAAAATGGCAACACACCTATACCGCTGATTATATGAAGTCAATTGCATCCGACTTCGATTTTCAGATTGGACTCAATCATTCGTTCACGCAGCTGGTGGCCTTCAACTATGCCAACAATGTGCTTGCCAAAGAACTACCGAAGGAAGTGGGGCCATGGAATGTCTATAAGATTAGTACAGAATATGACATGATAGATATTTACTACAAGTGTACTCTTGAACAAGCAGACGACCCATCATTCTTTATGATTTTCACCGTTGACGGAGAAGATGACCAGAAGATGCTGGGCGGAGGCGAACATCTGGAATTAACAAGAATAGAAATGGAAAATGCCCTTCGTGCAGGCAAGACCGTCCGTGTGGGTGGTGAACCTCTGTTCGGCCTGGATTTCCTTCGCAAGTGCGATGTGCCGGCACGGTATAACTTCGAACCGTTCTGTTCTTTGACTTTTGATAATCACGAAATATATCAACCCTAGTAGGTTGTGAGATAAGATGTCGCATCCAGTTGTGCTTCTTGTTGTTTTGCTTGTATGCCACTATCTTGCAGACTTCTGCTTTACTTGGAAAGGGTTGGTTCGAGCAAAGACCGATGGCAGAAATGCATGGCAGATAGCCATCCATGCAGGTATTCATGCTCTGCTGATGGGACTATGTCTGTTGGTTGCCTGCACTGGTTTGAAACTGTTGCTTTTGTTGATGATATTGGAATTTGCCACTCACTTTGTGATAGATGTGCTAAAAACATGGATAATGGTTCGATATAATAGTTTTGCAGACATAAGTAGTAAGCGTTATTGGGTGTTATATGGGGCAGACCAGTTGCTTCACCAATTTGTGGTTGTATTGATTTGGTATATTGTTATCTTTTAAATATAAATGAATCTATGAAAAAGTTATTAAATCTATTATTAGTGGCGGCAATGATGATTGCCGTCGGCTCTTGCGATAAAAGGCCAGAGAACACCCCTCCTCCTGCGCCTTTAGTGGATCCGGATCCGTCGAACGGTGGAGGTGGTGGCCAAGTTGTGATAAAGGAACCAGTGAGGGAGCCTAAGTCAGACTTGTTCTATGAACGGATGCTGGAGGCTTTCTGCAACAGATTCTACAAAAGCTGCTTCGACAAGGACTACCAGCCTAGCAGCCTGACAGTGGAATCGGTAGTGGGTGATGTAGATGATGGGAAAGCCATAGTTAAAGGCACTCACTCATATAAGGGGATGATGGATCACAACGACGTGAGTTTTGAAGCGACCATCACTTTGAAAGAGGAAAACTACTATAATGTGGAGTTTAAAAAAACTACGGGACTCGGATCGTATGAATCTGGCTCGGAGTCTGCTTCGAGAAACATGAGATATTACGAGTGAAAATTGTTATACAATTACATAATTTAGTTATGATTACAGACAAAATTAATCCGACATTAACCATTCATCAGTTAGCGTATGTTCTCAATCCGAATTATCATGATGTGAGGATTCGTGGAATGAATCATTTAAGTCTCACTTACCAAGGCACAAAAATTCACATTATCAAGAAGAAAGCAGGATTTGATGTCAGCCCAGACATACCATTGGTCGTATTCTTTGTGATTTTTGGAGTGCTTTTTTTGTTTCTTTAATTTTATCGCCTTCTACTGGAATAATATTAGGGATATTGCCTGCTGCAATTATTTTTTGGATTTATAGCGAAATAAATGCATCGAATAAGCAGATTGTTATCACGCAGTTTTGCGAATGTCTTGAACAATAATATGACTTTTCTGAGAAATTGAAAATAATATTGTGCTTACCGATTTAGCATTCATCAATGATTATTAATGACGAACCATAGCAAGTATTAGAAACGTATTATTATAATGCTGCTAATGGGTAATAAACAAATACTTATGAAAAAGAGTTTTATTTTAATTTTGTTGTTATCAACAGTATTGTTGACATCTTGTGTTAATTCAAACAAAGGAGAAAATGGAGCAAATTCCGCTCAAGAAGAACAGGGCGACATTGTTTCTGAAAATAACTCGGATGTTGGCCACGACATAGGCATTGGTTCTTTAGTGGAACTTAAAGAGGGAGTTCGTCTTTATAAATCTCCTTCTACCACAGGTGGTGATTTGTCCACTCCAGAGAATTGTCAGGAACTTTTTGAAAGTGCCTATACGAAAGGGGAATACCCTTATCCTTTTGTCCAGAAAATAGAAGAACAAGAAGCTGGATGGTATAAAATAGGAATGGGATGGGTTCAAGAAAGTGATGTTGAGCCATTACAGGAGTTGCCTATCGCCGATGATGCCCTTGACAAGCAATATGAGGGTATGCTTTTTGAGGACAACTCAAATTCGGGCATGGCATCTACATATCTTATACAATTCTCAATGCGCTGCGACAATGGAGACATGATGATTTTTATGAATAATGGTGATGCCATGTTTGCTTTCATGGCTAATCGTGCCCCAAATCTTATCACCTGTTCTAAATATTTGCCAATAAAGAATGCAAAAATAGGTGGTGATTCTGCTTTTTCCGCAGAATTATATACAGAAAAGAATGGTCTGAAGATGTATGATTTTTATTATCCAAAGCATCTCAACACAAAAGTAGAAGAAAAAATTATTGATGAAGTGATGGTTATTGACTCTTTTGATCCTACGAAGATGACACAATCCGATGTTAGCGATTTAAAAGCCCTCGTCGATCAATATGGTCGTTCCACATCACTTTGTTTGTCGTCTAACACATTGAGCCGCTTGAAAGAGTATAAAGAAAAACAATAATAGACATCCCATCGCTGGAAGATGGATGTTTTATAAGTGGACTCAATTAAATTATTTAACTTTCGGAAGTTTCAACTTTCTTATAGAAGACAAGAAGACAAGAAGACGAGAAGACAAGACGAAAGTCTATTTCTTGTATGAATGACATGATTTACGGGATGTTTATTCTTTTGCAAGTGAACTTGATTAATTTATTAAAGCTTGAATAAAAAGTATAAATGTCAGTTTACTGATTCGTATGGATTCGCAAATGGACATTACTGATTTTAAATCAGAAACTTGATAGTAAAAAATTTAACCATTAAAAATTATTAAAGTTGTGCCCGACACGGACGAAGGGTATGGAATTATGAAAAAAAAATATTATAATTCTCTTCTTTCTATATTTGTAATTTGCGCATTGTTTGCAATGAGAAGTTGTAATACACCTAATTATGATGAAATTTTTACAAAGGCGGACCAAATTCTCTCACAACTTGAAAAAGAAGGTAATGATATGAGTGAAAGTGAAGTGAAAGATCAATTGCTACAATTTTTTAAGACTTTTGAATCAATACAATCAGAGCTTAATTCAGACGAGAAAATAGAAGAATTCAGAACAACACCCGAATATGGGCAAATGAAACAATTTAACGAAAGATTGATTAATTTACGCAAAAATAACCAATCAGTAAATGAATTAATAAAAGACCCGGAAATTGTCATAGCGGTTATTAATGCCGGTTTTTGAAATACATAGTTTACAGAATAAACAACCTAATAAGCTGTTTTTTTATCAAATAAATTCACTACTGTCCCGTAAAAGTGGACTAATCGTTATTTGAAATCGCTGAAATAAAATCTTTTACAATCAGTTTTGAGAGTCAACGGACTTGATTTTAGAATTTAAAAAGGTCTTCCATTGTAACTTGGTATGCAATATCTGCACTAAATTCATTGTGTTGAAGTCCGTAAGTTGTGATCCAAGTTGGTAGCACTCCGCATTTTGTTTTGGTTTGACAAATAAAATCGTCTATTCTTTTTCTCATCTTCATATCGTCGTTCTTGGATATGTTGTATTCACCATTGCTGAATTTGATTTCACATAGATTTATCAAATGGTCAGCACGTTCAATTATCAAGTCCACTTGTGAAATATTTTCTTTACTGACTGTATTTTTGTTTCGCCAAGAATAGAATTCCACGGCAACACGTTCTAATCCAAGTGCTCTTCGGATTTGGTTTATGTGGGCAAAACAAATGTGCTCGAAGGCTAACCCCATCCAACTGTTTACAACAGGAGTGTTGATGTGTTGTTGCCAATAATCATCTGTAGTCAGTTTTTTTGAAAAGTTCAGGTGAAACAGTGAAAAGAAATCTATAAGTTGATAGTATGCGCTGTTTTTCTTAATTTTCCCTTCAGACTTGGTGACATATCGTCTTATAATGTCACAACTAATGAGGTTGTCCAAGTAGGTGGAAATACTGCCACTTGATGTTACTTTCAAGGCTTCTGTAATTTGTTTGCGAGTCATCCCGTACTTGTGTTTACTAAGGGCTTCAATTATTTTCAGATAGAATTCAGGGTATTTAAACAGAGATGCATACAGTCGGTTGAACTCGTTGCTCAATTCAGAGTTTTTCTCAAAATATAGTCGATCAATGTTTTGTGCCAGACTTTCTTTTCTATTTAGCAAGCTCAAGTAGTAAGGCACCCCTCCCAAAATCATATATGTTTCGACAATCATTCTTTTGTGCCACATTATACCTCTTGATTTAAGGTATTCCTCTGTTTCCGCTAATGTAAACTGACGTAGATATATGCTGTGGGTCATTCTGTTGTGAAGCCCTCCATGACTGTTAATAAGATTGTCCAACATCCATGAAGTGGCAGAACCGCAAACTATCAGTTTTACATTTGACTTTGTAGATGCCCACGTGTTCCAGAAATATCCCAATGCACGCACAAACCCTGATTTAGGTGTGTCAAAGCAAGGCAGTTCGTCTATATAAATGACAATTTGTTTACTATGAAACTCTTTGTCTAAGGTTTGACCCAGAAATTCAAAAGCTTCAATCCAGTTTTCAGGTGCTCGTCCCGAATAGCCTGCTTTTATTAGAGATGATGTGAATGCAAACATTTCTTCATCTTTGGTCCCATCAATTATTCCTGTGCAATTGAAAGCGAATTTGTTTGAGTAGAATTGTTGTATGAGATATGTCTTACCCACACGCCTACGACCGTATACAGCAATGAATTCTGCTCTATCAGATTTACTGACATCTTGAAGTATTTGGATTTCCTCTTTCCTCCCTATAAAGTTCTTGTCCATATTACGTGAATTATTAGTTTGTTCATTAATAAATAATGAAACTTTATCGTAATGTTTTTGATACAATGCAAAGATAAAAAAAATATATATATAATTCCCCAAAATGTGTGTAAAAAATATTATTTTGGGGAATTATAAATACTATAAATCCCCAAAACTGGTATAAGAACAGTCGTTTTGGGGATTTATAATTAAATAATCGGATATTTACCTGACTTTAGGACGTCCCGTCTGCTCTGGACAATTAAAAAGTCCTATTTAAAAATTAAATAATAAGATTTCTTCATTATCTTAGCGGGCGAGACGCCCGCGCTCCTGTCTGCCTGCATTTCCACTCAACTATCTGCAATGGAATAACGTTCTTTTGGAGTTCTGCACCATGTTGATGCTGTTGTCGGGATGACGCTTTTCCTTTATTTCATCTTTTCCAGTCCGGAGTCGAGGAATTCGAGGTATTTGTCGATATTTTCGTCGTAGGAATATGGTTTTGCGAGCAGGTTGCCTTGTGGGTCGAGCAGCACATAGAACGGCTGTGCGTTGGCTCCGAACTTATGGCTTTGTAGGTAGCTCCATTTGTCGCCCACTGTTCTGAGCTTCAGTTCTTCGCCATTGTCGTTGACCACCATCGGTTCTGGCAGTGATGCCTTTTCGTCGACGTAGAGCTGAATGAGCACATAGTCTTCAAGCATTTTCTTAGCCACTCTGTCGTCGGTCCATACGGCAGCCTCCATCTTTCGGCAGTTGACGCATCCGTAGCCGGTGAAGTCAATCATCACCGGTTTGTTGTGTTGAGCTGCGTATTGCATTCCAGCCTCATAGTCGGTGAACATGGCCTTCACTTCCTTTTCGGGTGCGAGGTTGAAGTCCTGAGTCTTCATCGGCGGTGCGAACGCGCTGACCGCCTTGAGAGGAGCTCCCCACAATCCTGGTATCATGTATATGGCGAAAGCCAGTGATATGAGAGCGAGGGAAAAGCGAATGAATCCTATGTGTGTGTCATCGTCATCGTGCTTGAATTTGATTTTTCCAAGCAGATATAGTCCGAGCAGTGCGAAGATGACGATCCATAGGGAGAGGAATGTCTCTCTGTCGAGCAGATGCCATCCGTAGGCGAGGTCTGCGACGCTCAGGAACTTGAGAGCGAATGCCAGCTCGATGAATCCAAGCACCACCTTCACTGTGTTCATCCATCCTCCCGACTTAGGCATCGACTTGAGCCAGTTGGGGAATAGTGCAAAGAGTGTGAACGGAAGTGCGAGTGCGATGGCGAATCCGAGCATTCCGATTGTAGGCGCAATGATTGACCCTCCGTCGGTGGCCACTTCCACGAGTAGGAATCCGATGATAGGACCTGTGCATGAGAAGCTGACGAGTGTGAGCGTGAATGCCATGAGAAATATTCCTATCAGCCCTCCTTTCTTCTCTGCCTTGCTGTCTACCTTGCTGCTCCATGATGACGGCAGTTCGAGTTCGAATGCACCGAGGAATGATGCTGCGAATACCACGAGCAGAAAGAAGAAGAATATGTTGAACACGGCATTTGTGGCAAGAGAGTTGAGTGCGCTTGCTCCAAATATTGCAGTGACGAGCAGTCCGAGAAGAACGTAGATTATGACTATGCTGAGTCCGTAGATCCACGCATCGCGGATGCCCTGTTTCTTGTCGCCGCTTCGCTTGAGGAAGAAGCTGACTGTCATAGGGATGATAGGCCATACGCATGGAGTGACGAGTGCCACAAGTCCTCCGAGAAGTCCCAGCAGGAATATTTTCCATAATGAGCTTCCTGCAGCATTTGAATTGCCTTCAGCATCGAGTGCTTTCACTTGGTCGATTACGGGAGTCCAAAGGTCTCCGCCCATGGATGTAGTAGTGGCAACAGCAGAGTCGGAATTGAGAGTGTCGGCATCGTCAATATTTGTAGAGTCGGCCATCGATGCAAGTGTCTGACTGTTTGCCTCGTCGTCCTCCTCTGTTTGTTCTTCCTGTTTTGTCTGTTCGTCTTGTGCTTTAGCTGTTTCTGCTTCCTTGGTTTTATCGTTTGCAGCCTTTGTGTTGTCTTCAGCCTTTTTCTCGTTTGCAGCCGGTGCTGGTGGGGTGGCTGGTTTTGCCTCTCCCGAGTGTTTCACGTTGAACTTCTTAGGTGGAGTGCATGTCATGTCGTTGCAAGCTCCGTATTCAAGATAGCCATCCACGTCGAACTTGCCACCTGTGAGCTTGAGTTTCTGCACGAATTTGGCAGAGTGCTCGAAATACGACAGTGTTGCGCCGAACATGTCATCGTATTTGCGTATGGCATTGCCCTGTGGCTTGAGGCTTCCATCGAGTGTAGCCCCAGTCAGTTTGTCGGCATGGAATTTTGCCGCTGTGGGTCCATATTCTATCTCGTCGGTGGAATAGAGATGCCACCCGTCGTCGATGGTTGCAGTGAATACGATTTCAGCAGTTGTCTCCGACAGTTTGTTGAGTTTTGACGAGAAATGTACTGGGTCGACCATCTGTGCCGACATAAATGAAAACGAGAATGTTAAAAGAATAAATGTTATAAAACGATTCATTTTTTAATTGTTTAGTTGACGAGTAAACGAGTAACAAGTAGACGAGTTGTTTGTTTATATTATTATGTTGATTGTATTTATTCTTGTTGAGCTGTGATGAATTTGAAGTCGTAGGTGAGTTGGCTGAGGAAATTGCGTGTTGAAACCCCTGTTACATTAATATTGAGGTAGTTGCAGATTTTTTTGCAAAGTTGCGTCCTTGCCCATTCACTATTTTTGTTGTTAAGATAGTACATTTCGCTGATGAGGTCTATTTGAGCTTGTGATAGTTTTTCCACTTGCGGATAGACAGGCTGATATCCCGGTGGGAAATTTTGTTTGTTCATAGCCTTTCCGAAATACGCGTTGCGTGTTTTGACCACGTATGTTCCTCCCGCCATGTCGCCCATGCGTTGGTTGTTTTTGTTGAATAGCACGGCGATGAGTGCAAATCCTGTTGGAATCTCCACTATGAAGAAAATCCACCTCATAAACAAAGCCGCAAATGTAGGTTTTGAACCATCTGCGCCAACCACTCTCAATCCCAAAATCATTTTGCCAATAGTCCTGCCTTTGAAAATGAATTCCGTCCATAGAGGATATGTCATGCATATAGCTAACGATGTATATATTATGACGTTAGCAGTGTCGTAGGATACAGACAGTGTGATCAATGCGCTCAAGGAATTGACAAATATGATTAAAAAAAACATTATAAACGCATCTATCAGAAATGCCAACACACGGTCGCCCGCATTAGCCAGTCGTTGACCTATGCGTACGAATTGTCCTGTTGTGAATGTGTAGTTGGCCATGATAAATACAGTATATCTTTTGCAAATTTATATAAAAAAAACGATTTTATCCCTATAGTCCTCGTTTTTTCAGTTTTTTTACATATATTTGCCATGTGAAAGAGAACATTTTCATACATAAGAACATAGACAAGTGGAACAGGATAAGTCGGGAACTTGAGACAGGACGTCAGAGTCCCGACGCTCTTGCCGACTCCTATCTTGATATCACATCCGACTTGGCATACGCTCAGACCCATTATCCCGATTCCAAAACCACGGAATCGCTTAACAATCTGGCATTCAAGATGCATAATATGATTTATCAGGGTAATGACGGAGGATGGTCTCGCTTTGTCAGTATATGGACCAAGGAACTTCCTCGGACTATATACGAGTCGCGCCATGCCATGTTATTTTCTTTCATTGCATTCGCCATATTCGTGGTTTTCGGGATGATATCGCAGCTGAACGACGTGGACTATGCCCGCGGTGTGATGGGTAGTGATTATGTAGACATGACGATAAACAATATTGAGAGAGGTCGTCCAACTGATGTTTACTCTTCAAACACTGAGGTGACCTCATTTGTTGCGATTACATTCAATAATCTTCTCGTTGATCTTCGCACATTCGTGTTTGGGATATTCACGAGTCTGGGCACTATCCTCATATTGTTTTACAACGGCATTATGCTTGGTTCGTTTCAGACATTCTTTTTCCAGTATGGAGTGGGGTGGGAGTCGGTGCTGTCTATCTGGCAGCACGGTGCTCTGGAGATTCCGGCGATGATCATCTCTGGTGCTGCCGGCATCACGCTTGGCAACGGCTGGCTCTTTCCCAAGACCTATTCACGGCTTGAAGCCTTCAAGCGTTCTGCCAAGAAAGGCCTGAAAATAATGCTTGGGGTGATACCGATTACCATTTTGGCAGGTTTTATCGAGGGATTTATCACACGTCACACAGAATTGCCAACTGGCATACGTATAACTGCCATAGTTCTGGAACTGAGCTTCATCATTTTCTATTTTGTCATTATGCCTATGCGCTATCGCAAGAGAAAGGAGGATGATTATGTTTAGGGAACCTCTTTACCAGAGACGCTCGATAGGCGAGAAGATGGATGTTACCTTTTCGTTCGTCAGGGAAAACATAGGTCCGATTTTAAAGTCGGTGACTTTGTTTTCACTACCTTTTTGCCTGATAATAACCATTGTAAGCTCGCTGACTGTTGTTCATGACGACCTTATGATGTCGGGTGTCGAATGGAATTTTGCCGACGCAATTATTCTGGATCAAGAGAGTAAAATTTTTTGTTTGGCATTGGCCTTGTGTTTATTATTTGTAGTTCCGCTTTCGTTTACCCTTGTCAGGCTCAACTACAGTCGAGATGGCGGCTTGAAAGATATAAAGGTGCGTGAGATAATCCGTTCTTTCCGACAAGACTTTGTAAAGTCGCTAACCATGCCTTTCCTACAGATCTCGTTGTATGTTTTGCTTTATTTGATAGTGAAGTATATTACGGCCATCTACATAGAAGGTGCTGCCTGGATGTTTTATATCATTTTGGCAATCATATCATTTGTTATGTTCAGCATGTCATTGCCGTTGTATTGCGTGGAAGGTCGTTCGTATGGCCATAGCTTTGGTAATTCTCTGGCATACGGCATCACTCATTTCTGGAACACATTGCTTTTCGCTGTCGTCACTTTTTTTATTTGTATGCTCACATTCCTTTGGGCTGTCATGCTGATGGAGCTTCTAAATGAAGTGCGTCCGGAAATCATTGGTTCCAGCTTTTCGCAGCATCCAGTGGCGTATATAATCAGCTGGATAGTGTTAACGGCACTGTGGGCTGTCATCTCTCTTGGTGTAAGCATAGCACTGTCGGTGGTATGTGTGGGCATATCTTTTCAGATGGGTTATCTCGAGGAACGCAATAATATGTATTCCTTGATAGACAAGATAAATAATTTTGAAAACCTCAAAGATCCATGAGCAACTTAATCGACACCTTGACCATCGACACGTCGACCATTGCTCAGATGAGGTCATCTGGCAAATACGACTATTACAGCCAGAAGCTGCCGATTCCAGAAGACGACAGCCGCAATTTGGACATCGACCTTCCTGACTTGCCATCGTCGGGATTGAATCCTGAAGTGGCAAAGATAGTGATGATTGTTATCTTTGCTATTATCATCGGATTGGTTGTTTATTACATGTATAAGAATGGCGTGTTTTCGCGCAATAAGAAGGTAAAGAAATCGAAGAAGGAAGATGATTCATCCGCTGAAGGACTCGATATAAGCGGTATTGACTTTGCGAAGGAATTATCTGAAGCCAAGAGGGAAGGTAGATGGAACGATGCCGTGAGGCTGTGCTACTTGCAGACCCTTCATGATTTGAATGAGAACAATGCCGTTGTCTGGCAGCTACACAAAACGCCTACCGAGTATTCCATAGAGGCGGGTGATGTGAGTTTCACGAATATGACCAATCTGTTTCTTCGCATCCGCTATGGCTTGTTTGATGCCAGCTGGGATGATGTGAACGATATGGAGCGTTGGCAGCTCAGTGTGCGGAAAGGAGGTGGCGATGAGAAATAACAAGACTATTATAATCATCGGCATAGTGCTTATCGCTCTTCTGCTTCTTTACTTCCTTGTTTTGAGGAATCATCAGTTTGATTGGCGGCCTACTTATGAGCCAAGCGATACTGAGCCATACGGCAGCGAGCTGTTCGACTCTGTCGTGCATCGTTCGATTGGCAACAGATATAGTGTGCTTGACATCGACCCCGACACTCTTATGTCGAAATCGGAGAATCGTGGCAAAAGCATCTTGTGCACCATGTACTATGCTGATGTCAATCCCGAAATCGTGATGCCTTTTGTGAAGAATGGCGGGTGCTTGATATTAGCTGCAAGTTCGATAAATGAATCAATGTCAATGGCTCTTGGATATACAAGCATAGGCACGTATGTTGGCTTGACTTTCCAACCCTACGAAGGGGAATACTCCACATTTATTTACCATAAAGACAGCCGATACCGTAAGATGAGCTACAAGGTGTCGAGAAGTCTTTATTCCGATTGTTTGGAGCGACAGGCAAATTCAGATGACAGCTACTATAAGAAATATGGCTCCAAGCTGAAATGGAACAACAAGGTGTCTGCCAAAACAGACATGAAATCAAACGATACAAGCCCAATCGTGGTGTCGGCTGTTTATGGCAAGGGCACCATAGTGCTGTGTTCCACTCCGCTGTTGTTTACGAACTATGGCATTCTTGAGAACAACAATGCTGAGCTGATCATGCGAATCTTGTCGTTGGGAGGAAACCGTAGTATTATCCGCATCCATATACTCACTCCAAGCAAGAGGATGACAAAGGATTATTCAGAGCGTGATGGCTCTGTCACATCCCTTATGGACTATATCCTTGGCAATCGTGCATTGCAGACTGCTTTCTATCTGGCATTGTTGGGCGTGGTGTTGTTCTTCGTGTTTAATGCCCGCAGACGTCAGCGTGTCATTCCTGTTAAAAAACCTCTCAAAAATGGTCAGCTTGAGTTCGTGAAGCAGATAGGTAATCTCTATTATCGCAACCGTGCTACCGACAGCATCATCGTAAAAAAACATAAATTCTTGACTCATAAGCTTCGCCAAACCCTTCATGTAGATATCACGGAGAAGGGCGAACTTGAAGAAAACAGCAAGAAAATCTCTGCATATACTGGTCTTTCTTCAGATGAGGTGAAGCGAATTATCAGTTCGATATACGACTATTTTGACCAAAGAGCCGAAGAAGAGAAAAACATCATAGATGATATAAAGAAAAAGAGGGGCGAGGATATTGATGAAAGGACTCTGGAATTGTGGGTGGTGGAAAGGATGAGCCGTACAGACGATAAGCGGATGATGACTATGATTGATGATATGAATAAGATTGAGAGATTAGTTGGCGAGTAGACGAGTTGACAAGTAAACAAGTAGACGAGTTGTTTGTAGTAGTGGATGAGCAGCTTTGGTAGTTGATGGGTAGATAAGTGGAAATCAAAAATGACAATAAAACTATAATATATGGAACAAGAACGATTAGAACTCGCTGGGTTTGCTCAACGAATCCAGGAGATAAAACAACAGATTTCGAAGGTGGTGGTAGGTCAGAACTATACCATCGACCTTATTCTGACATCTATATTGGCAGAAGGCCATGTTCTGCTTGAGGGAGTTCCTGGTATAGCGAAGACACTTATTGCCAGGACTGTGAGTCGCTTGATTGATGCCGACTTCGGTCGCATACAGTTCACTCCCGATCTCATGCCGAGCGATGTGCTGGGCACCCAGGTGTTCAATATGAAGAGTGGGGATTTTGATTTCCACAAGGGTCCGGTATTTGCGGACATAGTGCTGGTGGATGAAATCAACCGTGCTCCAGCCAAGACACAAGCAGCTTTGTTTGAGGTGATGCAGGAACGTCAGGTGACCATTGATGCCAATACCTATAAGATGAACCCTGTGTTCACCATCCTTGCCACTCAGAATCCAGTGGAGCAGGAGGGCACGTATAAGCTTCCGGAGGCCCAGCTCGACCGTTTCATCATGAAGATTTCGCTCACATATCCCAATGCTGCCGAAGAACTTGAAATATTGTCGCGCCACAATACCAACAATGCATTTACCAAGCTCGATGATTTACGTCCGGTAATAAAGGCGGAAGAACTGATAAGCCTTCGCAAGATGCTAACCGGGGTTGTGGTTGAGCCTTCATTGATGAACTATATCGTGAGTATCGTGCAGGCTACTCGTGCCCACCGTTATATCTATCTTGGTGCATCGCCAAGAGCATCTGTGGCGCTGTTGCAGACAGCCAAGGCTTTTGCTTTGCTGCAGGGTCGCGATTTCGTTACTCCTGACGATATCAAGTTCTTGGCTTATCCTGTACTTCAGCACCGAATTATCCTCAGTACCGATGCCGAACTCGATGGTCAGACTGTCGGCAATGTGATTAAATCGGTAATAGCTAATATTGAAGTGCCTAAATAGTTGATGTTATAGTTGACGAGTTGACGAGTAAACGAGTAGACGAGTTGTTTGCGGTAGTGGGCAAGTAGACAGTTTATAGATTGCTGATAGAAAATAAATGTAATGATGTATTTAACTAAGCGGTTTTACATTTGGCTTGCAATCTCTGCAGTGGTGATAGCCTGCGGATTTGTAAATGATGTGTTCTTCTATGTTGGAGTGGGCATTGGCCTGACGTTGCTTGTGGGTTTGGTGGCAGATGTGATTATGATGTATTCGCGTGGGACTGTTGATGCTGAGCGTGTCACAGAGGCGAGATGGTCGAACGGAGATGAAAACAAGGTGAAAGTTGTTGTGCAGTCGACATATCCGTTCAGAGTGCATGCCGAAGTGGTTGACGAACTTCCTTCGCAGCTTCAGATACGAGATTTCAGCCGTAGGATAAATGTTGCTTCGGGAGTACCTCAAAACATAAGTTACATTGTCACCCCCAAAGAGCGTGGTGCATATCGCTTTGGCATAATCAACGTGTTTTCCAGTAGCCCTATACGTCTTGTATCGAGGCGTTTCAAGTGTGGCGATGTGACGGATGTGAAGGTATATCCGTCGTTCCTAAAACTTCACAACTATGAACTGAGCACTATCCGTAGTGTGAATAATGAAGAAAGTTCTAAGCGTCTTCGTCGGATAGGAAATGCCACTGAATTTGAACAGATAAAAGACTATATGCCCGATGACGACTATCGCAAGATTAACTGGAAGGCATCAGCCCGCAGGCATCAGCTGATGGTGAATGTGTATGATGACGAGAAGTCGCAGTTTGTCTATAATGTGATTGACAAGGGCCGCGTGATGCAACAGATGTTTGCTCAGACCTCTCTGCTCGACTATGCCATTAATGCCTCTCTGGCAGTGAGTCACATAGCCTTGAAGAAGGACGATAATGTTGGACTTCTTTCATTCGACAACCATCCTTCTGTCTTTCTGCAGGCCACTCACCATCATCAGCAGATGAACCGATTGCTCAATGCACTCTACGACCTTCAAACCACTTATCCTGAAAGCGATTTCGCAGCACTGAGCGAACATATCAACAAGCATGTGACCAAGCGTAGCCTCATTATCCTATATACCAATTTCTTCAGCGTGGATGCATTGAGCCGTCAACTGAAATACCTGAAGAATATAAGTCGTAGGCATCGCCTGCTCGTGGTTTTCTTCGATGATAACGAGCAAAACGATTATATAAAGACCCCTATAGAAGATAAACGGGATTATTTCAAGCATGTGATAGCTGAGAAATACTCTTTTGAGCGCAGGGCAATGGTGACGATGCTCCGGCAACACGGTATTCTTGCGCTGCTGACAGAACCTAAGAAACTGAGTGTAGACATAATCAACAAATATATTGATATCAAGACGAGTAATTTATTTTAGTAATTCAGTAGACAAGTAGACAAGTTGATTGTATTAGAAGACGAGTAGACGAGTTGATGGTATTAGTAAACGAATTGGTTAGTTGTTTGCTTGTCTTGTATTGATTCGTATACTTCTCTAAGCTCACGGTTTTCTGTATTCTAAAGGTAGACTGAAACTTTCGAAAACCAAATTGTATATAATTTGTTTGCATGGACGGATAATAATCGCTAATTTTGCAAGCAAATTTGCTTATTTGCTTACAAATTGTAAATAAATCACATAAAAAGAGAAAAATCATTATGAAAAAGAAACTAATTACAAAAACGACTCTCGCTGTGATGTTGGCAGTGTTCAGCAGTACGGCGGCAATGGGGCAAAGCCAGAAGGACAACGACAGTCCTAATTGGCTTAACGAACTGAAAAGCAGGATAACAATCAATGGATATGTACAGGGGGGATATTCCTGGAACGACATGGGTGGTGAAGACACCAATGATTTCAATTTCAAACGTTGTATCGTTTGGGCAAAAGCAAGGATAACAGATAGATGGTCGTTCCAGTTCATGTATGACTTTGCAAGTTCACCGCTCGAATATTATACTGACTACAGGATAACAAAGAACAATGCGCTGAACTTCAGAATCGGACAATTCAAGAATTCATTAACACTCGAAAATCCCATGTCGCCTTCGGCATTGGAACTTGTAGACGTATGCTCTCAATCGGTGACCTGTCTGGCAGGTTGCAACGACCCTCTCTATGGCAAGCATGGCGGTCGTGACCTCGGAGCCATGATTTTCGGCGATTTGCTTAACAACAAGTTGCACTATGAGCTGGCAGTGATGAATGGTCAGGGCATCAACGTGCGCGACGGCAACAACCACAAGGATTTCATCGGTAAGCTGGAGTTGCGTCCTATCGACGGCTTGCGAATCGTGACCTCTGGTCAGATTGGAAAAGGCCATTCCATCAGTGAGACGGGAGTGGCATGGAATCCCTCTATAGCTTTAGGCGATGACTATACTCGCAACCGCTACAGCATAGGTGCAGAATATAAGTTTGGAGAATATTCTCCAGGCAAATATAAGGAAGGACGTCCTGTGAGCATACGAGCTGAATGGCTGGGCGGAAAAGATGGCGATGTGGGTAGCCGCGGTGGATATATCACTACTACCATTCCCGTGGCACCAGCCTTCGATATCATAGGCAGTGCCGACACCTTCAACAAGAACACTTCTGTGGATGGATGGGACCAGACCAATCTCACATTAGGTGTGCAATACTGGTATTATAAGAAATGCCGTGTTCAGCTTCAGTATACTCGTGGCATCTGCGGCGACCAGATTTATGGAGGCAAAGACTACAACAACGTGCAGGCACAGGTGCAGGTGGCGTTTTAATATAGTTGATAGTTTATAGATAATCGTAAAATAATTATTCATTTTTTCAATGTTTATCAAGATTTTACTGACTGTCTTATTTTTGGCAGTTACGGTGTTTGTGGGGATATATTCCCGCAAGCAGGCAAAGAGTGTTGATGGTTTTGTTCTTGGCGGTCGTGCCGTAGGTCCTTGGCTCACTGCCTTTGCATTTGGAACGAGTTATTTCTCAGCCGTTGTGTTCGTGGGTTATGCTGGACAGTTTGGCTGGAAATATGGTATGTCGTCCACCTGGATTGGTATTGGCAATGCCCTGATAGGCTCTTTGCTGGCATGGATAATACTGGGTCGTCGCACAAAGCTGATGACTCAGCATATAGAGAGTCGTACGATGCCCGATTTCTTTGGCACCCGTTTTTCCAGCCAGGGCTTGCGTGTGGCAGCATCCATCATTGCGTTCGTGTTTCTGATACCATATACAGCAGGTGTATATAAGGGCATCTCCACTCTGTTTGAGATGGGTTTCGGCGTGCCATACGAATACTGTGTCATCATCATGGCAGTGCTGACAGCCGTATATGTGATTCTTGGTGGTTATCGTGCCACAGCCCTCAACGACTTTATCCAGGGTATCATCATGTTGTTTGGCATCGTGACCATCATAGCGGCAGTTCTCAACACTCAGGGCGGTCTGACTGAAGCCGTAGGCAAGTTGGCTAAGTTGCCGTCGGATGCCGATTCAGGCGTGAACGGCAAGTTTGCCGATTGGTTTGGTCCCGATCCATGGAATTTACTTGGGGTTGTGGTGCTCACATCGCTCGGCACATGGGGCTTGCCTCAGATGGTGGGTAAATTCTATTCCATCACCGACGAGAAAGCCATCAAGCGCGGAACCATCATATCCACTATCTTTGCAGTGGTTGTAGCCGGAGGATGTTATTTCCTCGGTGGTTTCGGCCGTTTGTTCGGAATGCCTCCAACGCTACCAAACGGCAATCTGGCATTCGACTCTATCATTCCTTCTATGCTCACCACTCTGCCCGACATACTCATAGCTCTCGTTGTGCTGTTGGTGTTGTCGGCTTCGATGTCGACTCTGGCTTCGCTGGTGCTCACATCATCGTCTACCATGACTCTCGACCTCATCTATCGCGACAAGAAATCTCTTCCTGGCGAGGTTCAGGAGGGAACCATTGATGATGAGATAGCAGAGAGGATAGAACGTCGCAAGGTGGTTGTGATGCGTGTGTTGATAGTGTTCTTCATTGTCATTTCGCTTATGATAGCTCTCAATCCTCCTACGTTTATAGCTCAGCTGATGGGTATTTCGTGGGGTGCTTTAGCCGGTGCATTCCTTGCTCCGTTTATGTTAGGGCTCTACTGGAAGGGAGTGACTACAGCTTCCGTCTGGGCTTGCTTTATATGGGGCGTGGGTCTTACGGTGTTGAACATGATTCTTGGCAATCCTATCAACCCAATCAACTGCGGTGCCATCGCCATGGTTGGAGGTTTCCCGGTGGTATGGCTTGTAAGCCTCTTCACTCCAAAGATGAGCAAGGACGTCGTCAAGTGCATATTCGAATGTTATAAGAAATAGTGGATGGTTGATAGTCGAGTGTTGATACTCGGCTATAGGGTGGACCAATAAAAAAGATATTAACAAACAGAGGCGAGATGTGTATGGAGCATCTCGCTTTTGCTTTATCCGTGGTCTATGGCTGTTTACTTTTTGTGCGTATCTATGCAATTTATGGTTAAACAAACAAAATAGGAATTGTGTGTTTTGCATTATTCCACTATGGTAACGTATATCTTTTGATAGTTGAAGTAGTGGGATAAACTTGACTCGTAATTGAATGTTTTTTATGAAAAATTTATAAAATAAGGAATTCATTCTGGTATTTAACAACCAAACAAAATAATGTGTTTTCATTGAACAAAAAAAGAGAGCCATGTGGCTCTCTTTTTTGAATATGATGTATGTCTGTTGATTACAACTGTGGTCCTGCAGCTACGAGTGCTTTTCCTGCTTCGTTGCCTTCATACTTCACGAAGTTCTTCTGGAAGCGTTGTGCGAGGTCAACAGCTTTCTCTTCCCACTGCTTAGGATCAGCATAAGTGTCTCGAGGGTCGAGGATTGCTGGATCTACGCCTTCGAGCTGAGTAGGCACTTCGAAGTTGAAGATAGGAATAGTCTTAGTAGGAGCAGAGAGGATAGAACCGCCGAGGATTCCGTCGATGATGCCACGAGTATCCTTGATAGAGATACGCTTGCCAGTTCCGTTCCAGCCAGTATTCACGAGGTATGCCTTGGCACCGCTCTTCTCCATCTTCTTCACGAGCTCTTCAGCATATTTTGTTGGGTGCAGCTCGAGGAATGCCTGTCCGAAGCAAGCAGAGAAAGTTGGAGTAGGCTCAGTGATGCCACGCTCTGTACCAGCCAGCTTAGCTGTGAAACCAGATAGGAAGTAGTACTTGGTCTGCTCTGGGGTCAGGATAGATACAGGAGGGAGCACACCGAATGCGTCTGCAGAAAGGAAGATGACGTTCTTTGCAGCAGGACCTGCGCTCTTTCCAGCCACCTTCTTCACGATTTTCTCGATGTGGTTGATAGGGTAGGACACGCGTGTGTTTTCAGTCACGCTCTTGTCTGCGAAGTCGATTTTGCCTTCTTCGTCAACTGTAACGTTCTCGAGGAGAGCGTCGCGCTTGATTGCGTTGTAGATGTCTGGCTCAGATTCCTTGTCGAGGTTGATAACCTTGGCATAGCAACCACCTTCGAGGTTGAACACGCCTTCGTCGTCCCATCCGTGTTCGTCGTCACCGATAAGCAGACGCTTAGGGTCGGTGGAGAGAGTGGTCTTACCAGTACCAGAGAGACCGAAGAATATAGCAGTGTTCTTGCCTTCCATGTCGGTGTTGGCAGAGCAGTGCATAGAAGCGATTCCCTGAAGAGGAAGATAGTAGTTCTGCATTGAGAACATACCCTTCTTCATTTCGCCTCCATACCATGTGTTGATGATAACCTGCTCACGGCTGGAGGTGTTGAATGCCACACAAGTCTCAGAGTTCAGACCCAGTTCCTTATAGTTTTCCACCTTTGCCTTAGATGCGTTGTAGATTACGAAGTTAGGCTCGAAGTTGGCAAGTTCTTCTTCTGTAGGCTGTATGAACATGTTCTTCACGAAGTGTGCCTGCCATGCCACTTCGACGATGAAGCGCACTGCGAGACGGGTAGCTTCGTTGGCACCACAGAATGCATCAACCACGTATAGGTCTTTGTTGCAGAGCTCCTTGATAGCAATATCCTTGACAGTAGCCCAAACTTCCTCAGTCATTGGGTGGTTGTCGTTCTTATATTCGTCGGTTGTCCACCATACCTTGTCGTGCGACTGTGCGTCGTCAACGATATACTTGTCCTTAGGCGAACGACCCGTGTAGATACCAGTCATCACGTTAACAGCACCGAGTTCGGTGAGCTGACCTTTGTCGAATCCTTCAAGACCTGGTTTTGTTTCTTCTTTGAACAACTCCTCATAGGAAGGGTTGTGAGCGATCACTGTTGAACCAGTGATGCCATACTTAGTCAAATCTAGTTTTGCCATTTGTTTATAGTTTATATATATTTAAAAATTAATGTAATTCACTGGGAATAATGTGTTTTAGTACATTACTTTCGGTTTGAGAAAAAAAACTTTTTACCTTAAAATGCTCGTTTGCATCGTTTGGTATTGAAGTAGAATATCCTCCAAAAAAATCCACACTCAATACTCAATGCAAAGTTAATCATTTTTTTTCAGTTAATAGCATATAATTATAATTTTATGGTAAATTCGTGAAATATAATATAAATTCCAAACACTTTGTAATTTCTGTTTTGCAAAATGGATAAAATGTAGTATATTTGCGTTTTTAATAAATAGCTTATGGATAAATTAGTATTTATAACCGGAGCCGGCATATCGGCAGAAAGTGGCATTAGTACATTCCGCGACAGCAACGGCTTGTGGGAGCAATACAGGGTGGAGGATGTGGCAAGCATAGAAGGTTATTACAGGAATCCGGAGTTGGTGATCGACTTCTATAATGCACGTCGTCGTCAGGTTTTAGGTTGTCAGCCTAATGAGGCTCATAAGCTGGTGGCTCAGCTGGAAGATAAATATGACGTGACAGTGGTGACTCAGAACGTAGATAATCTTCACGAGCGTGCCGGTAGCACAAATGTGATTCATTTGCATGGCGAGCTGATGAAAGCCACTTCCAGCGATGACCCCAATAATCCAAGGTATATTCAAACCCTTTCGGAAGACCATCTCGACATAAAGATGGGTGATAGGGCAGGTGATGGTTCTCAGCTTCGTCCTTTCATCGTGTGGTTTGGTGAGCCGGTGCCAATGATTGAGGCCGCAGCGCATGAGGTGATGAAGGCCGACATCGTGGTGGTGGTTGGTACGTCGCTTCAGGTTTATCCAGCTGCCGGATTGCTCCATTATGCAAGTCCCGAGGCCAGGATTTATTTGATTGACCCAAAACCGGTTGATTTCTTTTCCAAAAATAATATTCATGTTATCCAGAATGTGGCATCCAAGGGTATGAGGGAACTGGTGGAGATTTTGTGTAATTAGGAATTAGGAGTGAGGAATTAGGAATTCTTTTTCATTTTCGTTCACTCTTACAACCAACTTGCTAACTCGTCTACTTTTCATTTTTTTACTTGCAAACTAAATAAAAATAAATATGAAACAGATAGAAAGAATTTTTGCAGAGAAGTTGCTGAAGATAAAAGCCATTAAGCTTCAGCCTAACAATCCGTTTACATGGGCAAGCGGATGGAAATCGCCGTTTTATTGCGACAATCGCAAGACGTTGTCTTATCCAGAACTTCGTTCGTTCGTGAAGACGGAGTTGAGCCGTGTTATCCTTGAGAATTTCGATGGTGTCGATGCCATTGCCGGTGTTGCCACTGGTGCCATACCTCAGGGTGCGCTTGTGGCTGACGAGTTGTTCAAGCCTTTCGTGTATGTTAGGTCGAAACCAAAGGACCATGGTCTTGAAAACCTGATTGAGGGTGAGCTGAAGCCAGGTATGAAGGTTGTGGTGGTTGAAGATTTGATTTCCACTGGTGGCAGTAGTCTGAAGGCTGTTGAAGCCATTCGCAATAACGGCTGCGAGGTGATAGGCATGGTGGCGGCGTTTACTTATGGCTTCAATGTGGCCAAAGAGGCATTCCAGAAAGCCAAGGTTAAGCTGATTACTCTCACCAACTATGAGGCAGTGGTCGATGTGGCTCTCAAGACCGGATATATTGAAGAAAGCCAGATTGAGGTGCTCGACAGCTGGCGTGCCAATCCTTCGGAATGGGAGGCATAATGAATGTTGATAGTTTATAGTAAATAGATACAAAATGGCAAAATACGAAAGTGGTGTAAAACAAATACCATATTCCCAGAGTGTGGTATATGGCAAATTGTCGGATCTGAGCAACTTGGAGTCACTGAAAGAAAAGATGGGTACGACCGATATACCCGACAACATAAAGGATCAAGCCAGTGAAGAGCAAATCAACAAGGCTAAAGAGGTGTTTGAGAAGATGGAATTCACAAGCGACACTATAAGCATAGATGTGGCTCCAATAGGCAAACTGATGATAGAGATCATAGAGCGTCAGCCTGAGAAACTGATTAAGATGACGTCTACTCAGTCGCCTGTGCCTCTGACTTTGTGGATTCAGCTTGTGCCGACGGGTGATGAGAGTTGCAAGATGCGTCTTACTCTTGAAACCGAACTCAATATGTTCCTCAAGATGATGATTGGCAGCAAGCTGAAAGACGGCATCGACAAATTTGCCGATATGCTGGCAAGAATACCGTATAATAGTTGAGAGTAAATCGTTTATAGCTTATAGTTGAAAGAAGAAAATATCAGATTCCGCTGGTTTCCTTGAGAATTAAATCTTATAGTTCTTAACAGCAATTCTAAAAATTCCAGACAATAATTAATCAATCCAGATAAATAAAATGGATAATATATGGACGAAGTCGGTTCACATGACCGATGAGATAGAGAAATTTACTATAGGTCGTGACCGCGAGATGGACCTGTATCTCGCCAAGTACGACGTGCTCGGCAGCATGGCTCATATCACGATGCTCGAGAGCATAGGTTTGCTGACAAAAGATGAACTGAACATGCTGCTTCATGAGCTACGCAGCATATATAGTGATGTGGAGTCGGGCAGGTTTGAGATAGAGGAAGGAGTTGAGGATGTACATTCCGAGGTTGAGCTTTTGCTCACTCGTCGTCTGGGCGATGTAGGCAAGAAGATACACAGCGGCCGTTCGCGCAACGACCAGGTGTTGGTTGATCTCAAGCTTTTCATCCGCGATCAGATTCGTGAGATAGCCGAACTCGTGAAGCTTCTTTTCGACGAGCTTATTGCCCAGAGCAATCGCTATAAGGATGTGCTGATGCCAGGTTACACTCACCTCCAGGTGGCTATGCCGTCGAGTTTCGGACTGTGGTTTGGTGCCCATGCCGAAAGTCTTGTCGACGACATGCAGTATCTTTTGGCAGCATGGAAGATCACGAATCGCAATCCTCTGGGTTCTGCTGCCGGCTATGGCAATTCGTTTCCTCTCAACCGTCAGATGACCACCGACTTGCTTGGTTTCGACTCTATGGACTACAATGTGGTTTACGCTCAGATGGGACGTGGCAAGACAGAGCGTAACGTGGCATTTTCGATGGCAAGCATAGCCGCTACCATATCCAAGATGGCATACGATGCTTGCTTGTTCAACAGCCAGAATTTCGGATTTGTGAAACTGCCCGACGACTGCACCACGGGCTCGAGCATCATGCCTCATAAGAAAAATCCAGACGTGTTTGAACTGACCCGTGCCAAATGCAACAAACTGCAAGCATTGCCACAAACCATCACTCTCATTTGCAACAATCTGCCTACTGGCTATTTCCGCGACCTTCAGATAATTAAGGAGGCGTTTCTTCCAGCGTTTGATGAGCTGAAAGACTGCCTCAATATGTCGGCATATATAATCAACAAGATGAGGGTGAATGAGCATATCCTCGATAATCCTATCTACGACCCTATCTTCTCTGTTGAAGAGGTGAACCGCCTGGCGAGTGAGGGCATGCCGTTTCGTGATGCTTATCGCAAGGTGGGACTGGAAATAGAAGCTGGCAATTTCAAACCAGAGAAGCGTATAAGTCATACCCACGAGGGCTCTATAGGCAATCTTTGCAACGACCGTATCTCAGCCCTTATGGACAACGTGCTCAGCAATTTCCATTTCGACAAGATGAATTCGGCAATAGAATTGTTGCTGAAAGGATAGTGTATGCAATCAGGCGACAAACCTATTCGGTTGCCTGAAATGAATGCTTAATAAAATAAGACGAGACGATAAGCTTCTGTGCCTTCGTCTCGTCTTATTGTTATATCAAACAACTTGTCAACTCGTTTCTATTATATTATCAATGGAATGGCACTCCATCGAGCGGTTTTGGAGTTCTGAAGTTGACGGTTATCGGCATGTCACATTCCATCGGATTGCCTTGTGTATCTTCAGCCGGTTCCCATTTCGGCATGAGTTTCACGATTCGTATAGCCTCAGCATCGAGGTTAGGTGTGACAGATTTCTGAATTCTTGGGTTCACCACGTTGCCCTCTTTGTCGATAGTAACTACCACCGTTACGTCGCCTTCAATCTTCTTCTTCAGTTCCTCTTCAGGATATTTCTTGTTTTTTGATATGAATGTGAGCATAGGGACTGCTCCTCCAGGGAATGAAGGCATGCTCTTCAGCTGTTGCTGTCCTCCTCCGTTGTTGGTTTGCTGACCTGCAGAGTTGGTGCTCTTACCGCTGTTGGTTTTACCGCCCTGTGTGTTATTGCCTGTTTGTCCGTTTTGCACGTTCTGTACATTCTGGTTTCCGCCCGTTGCATTTTGTCCTTGAGGCTGGTTGTTGTCGTTGTTTGCTTCCGGCTTGATATTGAAAGTCACAGGCACCACATAAAGGTTTTCGAACGGTACTCCGTTGTTGGTTGCCGGTTGCCATTGCTTCACGAGCGACACGAGACGCACTGCTTCTGCGTCGAGTGATGGATAGGCCGATGGGCTTGTCACCTTGATGTCGCGTGCTATACCCTGTGCATCAATCGTGGTTTCCACATAGATGGTTCCGAAAATTCTTTTTGCTTTCGCATCTTCAGGATAAATCACGTTTTGGTCGAAGAAGGCCTGCATGGCTTCATCGCCTCCTGGAAATGATGCCGACACCACGTTTGTAGGGTCATACTTCTGCTCGAATTCCACAGCTACGATTATCTCTCCGTCGATTGGTTTGCCGTTTTTCATTGCCGGTGTCCATTCGTTGATGAGTTTCACCACTCTCACCGCTTCGTTGTCGAGATAGTCATAGCCCGATGGTTTTGTGACACCCACCTTTGTAGGCTTGCCTTTCTTGTTGACTTCCACTCTTACGAATATTGTTCCATATACCTGTTGCTCAATTGCTTCCTTCGGAGTTGTCAGATTTTGGTCGATAAATGCATAGAGTGCATCACGTCCTCCTGGATATTGTGCGTTTTCTGTTTGTGCATTAACTTGCAGAGTAACAAGCATCAATGCCATCAATAATAGTTTTTTCATAATGTTTGTGATATTAAGTTAGGTTTGTATAATCGATTTATATGCAAATGTAGATAAAATTAAAGAAAAAAGAATTAAATTTGCATAAAAATTTGATATTAAAAAATAAATTAATCAATAATAAATTAAAAAAGCAATGGATAATCAGAATCAAGAAAACCAGCTTCAGATAGAAGTGAAACCGGAAGTGTCTAAGGGCGTTTATTCCAATCTTGCTGCCATAACCCATTCTGGCACAGAGTTTGTAATCGATTTCGTGTCGATGATGCCAGCCATGCCAAAGGCTGAGGTGGTATCTCGCATCGTAATGGCTCCTGAGCATGCGAAGCGTCTGCTTGCAGCCCTGAGTGAGAATGTACAGAAATATGAGCGCACTTTCGGTGAGATAAGTTTTAAACAGGCTCGTCCTCGTCAAGGCAGCACCATCGCTCCTTTCAACCTGAACAACCAGGGAGAAGCTTAGTAAATGAAAAGTGTAAAATAAAAAAACAAATGCCATCCGGAGTGTTCTGGATGGCATTTTTATACTGACATAAAACCTAATGACCTATTTGGGTTTATGCTTTTGATTTGATGAATCTGAAGAGTCGGTTGAGAGCTTCGTTGAGAGTGGTTCGTGGGCACGCCATATTGATACGAATGAATTGTTCTCCTCCAGCGCCATACATGCTTCCTGCATTGAAGAACACCTTTGCTTCCTTGATGAGCAGGTCTTCGAATTGCTGCGACGTGATGCTTAGTTTTGTAAGTAGCGGTGTGCAGTCGATCCATGCGAGGTAGGTACCTTCGAGTGGCATGCAGTGCATGAGTTCGTTGCCTTCTTCCTTGATTCGCTGTATGACTAGTCGGTAGTTGCCTTGAATATACTTCATAAGATCGTCCACCCATTCTTCGCTTTCGTTGTATGCTGCTATAGTTGCAACGATACCGAACGGATTGACGTCGCATACCTCATGTATGTTGATGATGCGGTTGATGCGTCGTTTGAGAGCCGGGTTTGAGCACACGATATTTGCTATTTGCAGTCCGGCTATGTTGAATGATTTTGATGCTGAAATGCAAGTGACAGAATTGTCGAGTGCTTGTTGGCTGATAGATGCAAACGGAGTGTAGGTGTAGCCAGGCATGACGAGTTCGTTGTGTATCTCGTCGCTTATCACCAGCACGTTGTTGCGTGAGCAGATGTCGCAGATACGTTCTAACTCGTCTTTTCTCCATACTCGTCCTCCTGGGTTGTGAGGGTTGCAGAGTATGAAAGCCACCACGCTCTCGTCCTTGCAGCGTTCTTCGAAGTCGGTCCAATCAATGTGGTATTTGCCATCGTCGCCCTGAATGAGCTTGCTTTCTTCTGCCATGCAGCCGCAGTTTTTGATTGACGAATAGAAGCAGTTGTACACCGGACTGGTCATGAGAATCTTGTCGCCCGGCACTGCCACAGCCTTGATGATGCATGACATGGCTGGCACCACTCCAATGGTGTATTCTATCCACTCACGGCGTATGTTCCATGCATGACGACGCGAAAACCAGTTGATTACCGCCTCGTAGTATTCGTCAGGTACTTTCGCGTAGCCGAATACTCCATGCTCGGCACGCTTCATGATGGCTCTTTTGATGGCTGGTGCAGCCTCGAAGTCCATGTCTGCCACCCACAGTGGCAACACGTCCTTGTCGTCGCAGATGTCATATTTGTAACATCCGGAGCCTCGACGCTCAATGATTGTGTCAAAGTTGTTCATGATCAAGATTTATATTTGTTCCAAAGATTTTTTCTTTGTCAAGAATTCATAGAATTTAATGAATTATTGTTCAGTGAACTCGGAGATTATTTGTTCTGTAAAACGCCACCAAATACACTCGACACTCGGCTCTCGTCTTTCGACTTTTCAACTACTTTCTACTTTCAATAATGCAGTTGGCTGGCTGGCGAATGTTTTCGTCGATGGTGATGCTTTCTATTTCGTCTGCAATGATATGTCCTGAAGTAGGGTTCTTGATGTTGGTCACCTTTCCTCGGATGTCGGCTTGTAGAGTGGAGTATTCGAACATACGGTCACATTCGGGGTCGAAAGTGCAGTTTTCTAATATTAGGTCTTGTGCATAGCACAGCACTTGTTCACCTTGTATGTGGCAATTCACGAGTCGCAGGTTCTTGGAGTGCCATCCCAGATATTCGCCTCTTAGTTCGGAGTCATATATCGTGACGTTTTCCACTTCCCAGAATGCGTCCTTGGTATCGATGAATGAATTGCGTATTTCCACGTTTTTCACGTATTGGAACACGTATTTTGAGTCCGACTTGAGTCCGTCGATCTTAATATTCTCGCAGAACATAAAAGGGTAGGTGCCATCGTGGATTTCCAGATTTTTGATGTTTATGTTCTTGCAGCACCAGAATATTTCGTCTGCATCATTTATCTTGACGTTTTCAATCTCTATATCGTGCATCTCACGAAACATCTTGGGAGCATTTATGATGGTGTCGGTCATCTTGAGATGGTCGGAATACCATAGTGCGGAGCGAGCTCCCACTTCAAACAAACAATTATGTATGTTGAACCCATGGACATGCCAAAACGGGTATTTGCCTTCGAACCTGCAGTCTACAGCCTCTATGTCGCTACATTCCTTTATAGCCGACTCTCCTTCTCCGATATACACGTTCTCCAGTCTGAGCCCGTGCGACTCAAATAACGGTCTTTCTCCTTCAAATGTTTGGTCTTTGATTAATTGCATAATGTTTTTGTTAAAGAGTAAATTAGTAGACGAGTTGGTTGTGATATGATTATGTTTGTTTATTTATGTCGAATTAATGTTCAACTTTCCTTTGGCAGCCATTTGTTTGACTTGAGTCGGAGCAGGAAGAGAATTCCCCTTAGGTTTAGTTCGATACACATAGCGAGCCACACTCCGTTGAGCCCCATGGATGGTGCGAGCAGAATGGCCAGTGTGATACGGAAAATCCATATTGACCCAAGGTTCATTACGCTCGGAATAATTGTTTTTCCTGCTCCCACGAACACTCCGTAGCAAACGATAGATGCAGCGAACATAGGTTCGGCAAATGCTTCTATCCTGAGGGCGTCTACACCGAGGCTTACAATTTCCGGCACAGGCGTCATTATGTTCATCATCACTGGTGCTCCCATGTACATCACCACTCCCATGAGTGTCATGATGAGTATTCCCATCACCACCGTTATATTTGCAAAGCTGCGTGCGAGGTTGCGTCGTTTTGCTCCCACGCTCTGTCCCACGAGTGTGGTAGCAGCATCTGCAATGCCGTAGCCCGGCATGTAGCAAAGACTTTCGGCGTTGATTCCGAATGAATTGGCAGCAATGGCAAACATACCGAGCGGTGCCACTATCATTGTGGTGCAAATTTGTGCTCCGCACATGATGACTCGCTCGCATCCTATAGGCATTCCTATCTTGATGGCTTTCTTCAGCACTCTGGCTGTAGGCATATATGATTTCAGTCCTTTCGACTCATATCTGTATTTCCCGAAAATGCGCATCTGTGGCGAACGGAAACAGAGGAAATAGAGTAGTAGTCCGCAGACGATTATCTCTGCCACTGCCGTGCCTATTGCTGCTCCCATCACTCCCATACCTGCTCCGTAGAGCGTGAATTCCATTCCCAGTATGTGGTATTGGCTTGTTGGGAATATGAAAATGAAATTGAAGAGTACGTCGAGGGCACACATGAGTATGTTGAGCATGCTCGGCACCTTTACGTTTCCGCTGCACCTGAGCATCGAACTCATCATGTAGTTGAGCTCGAAGAAGGGTAGTGTGAGTGCGAATACGAAGAAGTATTTCGTGGCGTTTTCGGTTATTTCCGGTCCACCTCCGAGCCAGTGGGGCAGTGGCTGGCAAATAGCCAGTCCGATGATGCAGAAGAATAGGCTCACTCCCATGCATGTGAGGAATGCTTGCCGGAGTATGCTTCGTGCGTCCTTTGAGTCGTTGGCACCGATTCGGTGTGCCACTTGCACGCTGAATCCTGTGGCAATGCTTCCGTTGAGTCCCCAGAAGAGCCATGTGGTGGTGGATATGAGTCCTATGGAAGCTGCACCCGATGCACCAAGTCGTCCCACCATCGATGCATCGATATATTCCATGAGCGTGTGGGAGAGTTGTGCCATGATGGCAGGAAAGGCAAGCCGTAGGGCCAGGCTCACCTGGTCCATTCGTGTCATAGTCGATGACACGTCTCTTAGTTTATCTAAGAGTAAATCTGTCTTGCTGATTTTCTTAACTGCTTCCATTCACCAAATCGTTTGCAAAGTTACGTATATTAAATGAAAAATGAAAAATTTTTAGTAAACAAGTAAACGAGTATATAAGTTGTTTGCATTAGTTGCTTCGACGGGATTATGTAATTCTTTCATTCATTTCGGCAGTTTTCAATATTGAAAACTGCCGAAATACGATTTTTTTTACTTGTTTGAGCAGTTTTCAATTTTGAAGGTTGCTGAAATGCGATTTTTTTCATTCGTTTGAGCAGTTTTCAGTGTTGAAAGTTGCTGAAATATGATTTTTTTTACTTGTTTGAGCAGTTTTCAGAGTTGAAAGTTGCTGAAATGCGATTTTTTTCACTCATTTGAGCAGTTTTCAGAGTTGAAAGTTGCTGAAATGCGATTTTTTTCACTCATTTGAGCAGTTTTCAGAGTTGAAAGTTGCTGAAATGAAATAAATGATTTATTTTTGCATTGTTCTTTACACTTAAATTCAAAAAAGATGAAGCAATTGATGATAGGTCGAAATAATGAGAGTGAAAAACTGCGTGATTTCCTTTCAACAAAGAAATCCGAATTCATTGTTGTATATGGCCGTCGAAGAGTTGGAAAAACTTTTTTTATTCGCGAAATAATAGGAGATGACGCTTGTTTTTCTCTTACTGGCATGGAAAATGCCGATATGAATGACCAACTATCCAATTTTTATTATACATTACGAAGGTATTATACAAATGCTGTTCAGCCAAAGTCCTGGATAGAGGCATTCGACCTTCTTAAGACTTATCTTGAAAGTTTGCCAGATGGACGAAAGATTGTTTTTATCGATGAATTGCCATGGCTTGACACCGTTCGTTCGAAATTTGTATCAGCTTTAGAACTTTTTTGGAACTCATGGGCATCTGGGCGGGATGATATCAAACTCATAGTTTGTGGTTCGTCCACATCATGGATGATTGACAATATAATCAATAACAGGGGCGGTTTGCATAATCGAAAAACTCACCAGATATATCTTGCTCCTTTCACACTTGGTGAAAGTGTTCAATATTTCAAGAAATACGGGTTTGGCTATCGTGAAAAGGAGGTTGCAGAGTGTTATATGGTAATGGGCGGTGTTGCATATTATTATTCGCTGATGAGTCCAGAACTGAGTGTTTCTCAGAATATCGATTCCTTATTTTTTTCTGAAAATGGTGAGTTGAAAAATGAATTTGATAATTTGTACAGGTCTTTATTTAAGAAAGCAGGTGATCATATTACAATCGTAACAGCATTGTCTAATAAAAACAAGGGACTAACCCGAAAACAGATACTGCAGCAAACGAAGTTGAATAACAACAAAAAGTTTACAACCACTCTGAGTGAATTGGAGAAATGTGGTTTTATCCGTGATTATACACCATTTAATGGTGGCAAACGCGACCTTGTCTATCAGCTTACAGATGCTTTTACTCTTTTTTATTTCCGTTTTATGTCTGGAAACAAATATAATGATGAAAGCTACTGGAGTCATTCTTTCAATAGTCCGAAATATAATTCATGGAGTGGCTATGCATTTGAGATGTTGTGTATGAATCATATTCGTCAAATCAAGGATGCATTAGGTATTTCTGGTGTTCAGAGCAATGCCTGCTCATGGATTGGTAAAAATAATGATGAAGGTAAGGGAGCCCAAATAGATCTTGTGATTGATCGTGCCGACCAAACAGTAAATATATGTGAGATGAAATTCTCGCGCACTGAATATGTGATTTCCAAGGCTGATTATGATGATTTTGAAAATAAGGTAGAATCGTTTATAAGTCAAACAAAAACGCGCAAATCACTAATGTTTACTTTGATTACCAGTTATGGACTAAAGCCAAACAAATATAGTGGTTATGTTCACAAGCAAATAACATTGAAGGATTTGTGTGGAAAGTGAAGAATTTATTGAATAAATTTCTATTTTTATTAAGTATAAAACAGTGCTTTAGATACTGACATAAAGTTGGAAATATGTGGAAACTATTATTATGTTCGAATTGTTTGGTTTAAATAAAATGATTATCTTTGCATGACGAGGATTTAACATTAAATTATAATATTATGGAGAAGAAATTTATTATTACGATAAACCGCGAATTTGGAAGCGGTGGTCGTTCGATAGGCTATAAGATTGCAGAATTGCTGGGAGTGAAGGTCTACGACAAGGCTATTCTTGAAAAACTAACAGAGCAATATAATCTTGATGAGGAGGAGATAGAGAAGCTGAGGGCTAAGAAGAGCCATTGGTGGGATGACTTTTGCAATTTTTATCGTCAGTTCGACAGCCTCGGTCGTTCGGCTTCTGAGGAGTCGAAGAAGGTGACGTCGCTGAGCTTGTATCACACAGAGGCGAGAATCATTCGTGGGCTGGCTAAGGAGGAGTCGTGCGTGATTATCGGCCGTTCTGCCTTTCATATCTTCAAGGACGATCCTTCAGTCTTCAAGATTATGATAATAGCCGACGATGAGCACCGCATACAGCGCCTTATGAAAAGGGACGGTATAAGCCGCATAGAAGCCATCAAGCTGATGACCGAGGCCGACAACGCCCGCGAGGCATATACCAAGACATTCTCTGGCACGTCGCGCTATGATGCGCGTCACTACGACCTCGTATGCAATGTGAGCGGCTACGGCACTGACGATATAGCATCGTTCCTCGCCAATCTTATCCGAAGGAAATTCCAGCTGAAGCACTGAAAACCATAGTAAATAAAATAAGTTTTTTATGACGAAATTTTGCAAATCTCATTAAAAACAGTGTAGATTTAGCAGAAATGGCGGGCAGACGTTTCTTTCAGCCATGTAATAACCATTTAACCCAAATCTCTCATTAAGACTAAAAAAGGTGGATTTTTAATTTTCCACCTATTTTTATGTGTGTCGGGCATGACACTAACCTAGCTGGTTCAACCCCAGCCGCGGGTATTTACCGCCAAGCGAAGCGAACGGCAAGTCGTTGCCAGTAATGGCAAGGATGGAGGAAGCCATGTAGCGAGACTCTCGAGCCTACGGACAGAAACTTGGTATAAGGCTAAATGGGAAAGGATAAGACTGCATGACAAGTCGAAGTCCGAATGGTAAACGTATCCCCCAAAACAGTAAACCAAGAGGTTGTGGAGTCAGAAGGTTAGTGCCTTACCCCGAGAGGCCCATCCAACGTGTTGTCACGTGCGATAAAAAGCTCATGGGTGGGAGTCAGCTGAGCCCATAGTAGGTGACTCACCAATCGCCGAAGGGGTTAATGTATATATAGTGCAAATCGCTGTAAGCAATGCGGTGGCAGTCCGAATGCGAGGTTGAGCAAAAGTGGAAGAATCGTAATCTTCCTATGCTGGAAGTAGCTGGGACAATCCACCGTATATTTACAAGCAGAACGAAGAGCAGCAAATGGAATTAATTAACGAGATTGTAGAAGCGAGAAACTTCTGGGAAGCCTGGATGTCAGTCAAGCGCAACCATGGTGCAGCCGGTATCGACAAGATGCCGACCGAAGAGCTTGACGTGTACCTCCCGAAACACATGGACGAGATAACTCAATCCATACGTGAGAAGAGATACAAGCCATCCCCCGTAAGACGTGTCTATATTCCCAAACCCAATGGCACGCAAAGACCGTTGGGCATCCCGACTGTTATAGACCGCGTCGTGCAGCAAGCAGCTGCACAAGTGTTGAGCAAGGTGTATGAACCAGTCTTCAGTGACCACAGTTATGGATTCCGCCCCAAGCGCAGTTGCCACATGGCGATCCGTAAGGCATTGGAATACATGAACGAGGGATATGAATGGGTAGTTGACTTCGATATAGAGAAGTACTTCGACACGGTCAATCACGACAAATTGATTTCAATCCTGAGAGAGCAAGTCAATGACTCTGCAACTCTCCACCTAATCCGCTCCTTCCTAAAGGCAGGTGTGATGGAAGAAGGACTGGTGCATGTGACCGAGGAGGGAGTCCCCCAAGGTGGTTGCATATCTCCGACACTTTCCAACATCTATCTTGACAAACTCGACAAGGAACTCGAAAGCCGAGGCTTGCGCTTCGTGCGGTATGCCGATGATTTCGACATCTTTGTCAAGAGTGAGAAAGCGGCGGTCAGAGTAATGGCATCAGTAAGCAGTTGGCTTGAAAGGAAACTGCGCCTCAAAGTCAGTGCAACCAAAACCAAAGTAGTAAGACCTATGAAAAGCACTTTTCTAGGCTTTACATTTTGGAAGGGTAGCAAAGGCTGGGAGTGCAAGCCGACAGACAAGGCAAAGGAGAAACTGGAGACAAAGGTAAGGCAACTGCTTCTGCGAAAGAGAGCCGTAGCCAAACCGATGTCCTACCTCTTCACCAAACTGAACCAAATGGTCAGAGGATGGGTCAACTACTACCACATAGGGAGCATGAGCACCTACCTTAGAGAGAAGTTCAGTCCTTGGATGCGTCACAAGGTAAGGGTGGTGATAGTAAAGCAATGGAAGAAACGTGGCACAATCTACAAGAATCTATTGATACTAAAGAAAATCCTCAAGAGCAACCTTGACGATAAAGCAATCTACCAAGCCGCAATGACAAGGTTAGGATGGTACCGCCAGTGCGGAATGTCCGTCTTCAACTATCTTCTTAGTCCCAAGGTGCTAGCCATGCCCAAGGTGAACAGGACTGATAAAGCAAAGAGCCGACCTGGCTTGGTCGACCCTTATGCTCTGTATCAGAGTTTGCGAACTCCTATATGTATGTAGCGCCGTATACGAGACCCGTACGTACGGTGCAATGAGAGGTGCTAGGGGGAATCCCCTACATCTACTCTATTATAAAATAATTTTTATACAAAAATGTGTTACGCAAATTTGTATAATCTGAAAATAATCCTCATTACTTCATCTATCCGCAGGTTATACTTTCGACCTCATGTCCACTTTTGATGGATAATGTAAATTATCGCAATGAAATATCCTGAAATTTGTAAAATATCGCGTTTGTAAATGTAAATCTTTTACTTCTCAATAGCATGTGGAGGATTTCCATAGCGGAATTTTATTGCCAAGCTCATGAAACATATTGATGTTATTGTAATAAATGTTCAGTTGGCAAAACTTTTTACTTAAAATATGTCCAGTCTACTAAGCATATTAGCCTAAAATTAAACGATAATCTCCAAGCACATCTCAAGTGGATGTCTCGGTGTCATGTAATCGAAGAATTTGTGAGAACTCTATAACAAAGTTTCAAACTAAAGAGCCCACCACAGCATCCACAGCTATTTTTTGCTTTTCTGGCTCAGAAACAAATCCTGAGTATATAATAAAAAATATCCTCCTTAGCCACTTTCTCGGCATATAACTTTTTAAATCTACTGAGAGAGGGAGTTAAGGAGGATTAAATGCGCTGCCACTTTTGGGTTTCAAAAGTCGAGTTAACTATCTTGTATCTTTTGGATATTTATATTCTATTAAATCAATTGTTTTGTTATATACTTAAAATATGTCTTTTTTCATTTGTCGCTTATTCAGAATGAGATTAAATAATTTATAATGCAAGACGAAAACCTAGAGTATAATATGAATACCAGGGGAAACCTGACGAAGATAATCTTTCATAGAAAGAGCCAATATCATAATAATAACTAGGAAATGTTGTATTATAATGTCCACCTCTAAATACTTTACAATACCCCCCAAATGTCATAAAATACTTTCCTACATAATGTGTTAACATCACAGGATTTACATTTGTTTTGATATCGGAATAAGCCCACAACCAATCATAGCACCATTCAGAAACGTTTCCTGACATGTCATATAAACCCAATTCATTTGGTTTCAATAATTTAACAATTTGAGATGATTCTTGATTAAACCATCCTACATCTGAAAATGAATTACTACCACTAAAGCGATATCCTTTTGATTTATTACCACCTCTAGCGGCATATTCCCATTCCGCTTCCGTCGGCAGTCTGAATCTTTTTTTCGTCAGTTCGTTGAGTTTGGTTATAAATTCTTTGGCTTCAAAATAACTGAATCCATAGGCAGGATAATTATCTCCCAGCCCACTGCCAACAGTCCAAACTTGAGAATTCTCCTCTCCCATCACGGCTTTCCATAATGCTTGAGTCGTTTCACTCTCAGCAATATAATAGTCTCTTGTCAAAGTTACCTCATGCCTATAATTATATTCATCATTGGAGGGGCTTGTCCCGTTTCCCATCATGAATTTTCCCTTTTCCACTCTTATCATATTGAAACTTACACCATTAACCGTAAAAGTTTCAATGGCGGAACCATGATAAGTTTCATTTTCATTGGCAAAATATTTTGCGTCTTCATATTCTGTCTCATCACAATCCTTGTGAAACAGACTCAGATCTTCGATATTCAACGTTTTTTCAGTAAGTTCTTTAACTTTCCACTGTCCAGTTTTACCATCACTGATATAAGAAATGACCATTTTTGATTCATCAAAGTTGTATTGTCCTTTTTTGTCATTATCGTTACTAACATCAATCAATTTAAATGTTCCATCTTTATTAAAATCAATTATATACACATTCGGATACAGAGAATAGTGATGATCCGACCTCCAGGATCCAATCAGCCACTTCTTTTTTTCTGAATCCGAACCACTTCCGTTTTCCTGTGGGTCAAAATCGTCAACCTTCTTGAAAACACCTATTTCTTTAATTTCCAAAGTGTTTTTGGTCAGTTTTTTAACTATCCAATTTTCTGTTCCATCATCATAAAAGAAGGAAAGCACCATAGTCTCCACATCAAAGGAATATTGTTCTTCACTTGTGTCATAATAACCATCGACTTTCTGATAAATCTCGGCTATTCCATTTTCTTTGAAATTAACCACATAATAATCGTCATTGGGTAATTCAAGTTTCCAATATCCTAATAGCCATTCTAATTTCTCACTATCAGAGGATGAGTTGTCATTTTGTGAATCAGAATTGTCATCTCTAGAACATCTGCTGAATGTCAATACAATAAACATTAAACTAACAACCCATAATGCTGTTGATATAATTCTGTCGAAAATATTATTTTTCATTGTTACAATTATAATATAATTTTCTTATTTAATATTTTGGGGATAATACCTATTTCCATCAATCTCAACAAAGAATCTCATGTTTAACTTTGGAAGAACTTCAGACTCTGCAGATTTAAGTTTTGGGGTTATATCTTTGAGTAAGTCTTTCTCATCAGATCTTAAACTTTCGTTTTTTTGTTTTTCCATTAATGCCAGATATGATCTTGCATAAAGTTCTTCAGTTGTGTAATTACCAAAGAATATGCCTGCAATAAATTCAAATTGCGTTTTATTACTATTTATAGAATAATATTTATTATTATCGGCATACTGATAATAAGGATATTCTTTTGAACTCGAACCATCATTGTATCCAACTTCGATGCCATATCTTATCTTTTTTCCTGGATATAAATCTTGTAATGAGGTTTTAACATAAATGTAAAAATGAAAGTTTTTATAGGTTGAAGATACTGTTACATGTGATTTAATATCGGTTAATATATCATCTTTTTGGCTCTCCTCCACATTATTTGTTGTGGAATTATTAACGTCATCATCTTTTTCACATGAAAATAGAGTAACTCCGGTCAATAGAGTTAACAGCAATAATGTTTTTGTTTTCATATTCTTATTTTAAAAATTATTAATAATCATCAATTTTTATACTCCTAAAAGATAAGTTTTCTAAATGTTTACATTCTCATTTTTCCAGTGCCGCCACAGTGTCCGCAATTTATGTGTTTGTGCACGTCGGTATATGATGCTCCGCATATATTACACCTTTTTTGTATGTGGTCGGATGACATTCCCAGACCTGCAACAGAGTTTTCATATATAATTTTTCCTTTTCCATGGCAGTAGCTGCAGTCGTGGGGTGAAACTGTATAATTTGATGAAGGGTTAGTTGTGATGACATTGCTGTTTGTCTGAACACTTCTTTCTTGTTGTATACCATATTGGATTGCAGCACCCATTTCTTGACGCCACTGATCTAATGTCAGGTTTGGTCTGTGTTTTTTAGCCTCAAGATATTCTGCCTGTTCCTGATCGTATGCTTGTTGAAGGCTGATATTCATTAAAGCTCTGCTTGTTGCTTCTTCTTGGGCCTTCTGTTGTTGTGCCTGATATACGGCAAATGAAGGGTTAAGCAGGTAGTCCATATTTCCGCTTCTATTAGAGGGCGAACTATATGGTGTGTAGCTCATGCCTGAAGCTGCAGCTCCAATACCAGCTATAACACCTTGCCACATCTCGGAATTGCATGAACATAACATTATTGCTGTGGTTACATATACAAGTATTTTCTTCATTTCTTTCAAGTTATTGTTTATATTTAATTTCTTTTATGTTTGAATATGATAGTTTGTAGGTAGAGCCACGAGGATTTCGCTTCAGTTTGTAAGAAACTATTTTGCCATTGTCAGAATAAACTATAGCATTGATAATCGTGCCCTTTTTGGTTCTTATTGTAGCATTGCATGGATATGTTCGAGTGGGTTTTACCTGCTCCTGTTTTGGCTCTTCTTCCTCATTTTCATTTATTGCTTCGTTTTTTTGAGGTGTAACAGTAGTGGTTGGCTTATATTCTATATTAGTGATATTTGTACGTATTATTTTGTAAACAGGTCCGTTCAGATTAGAAAGTTTTTTGTATGATAGGGTGGTGCCGTCGTCGGATAGTATTTGAACATCAAGTGTACTACCTTGTGCTGTTTTGATAGTGGCATTGCATGGGTAATTGATTGGCACCTCCTTTTTCTTTGCCTCTCCTGTGGTGTTATTGTCTTGTTGCTTACTTTGATTGTTTTTCATCTCTTCATTCTTGTCTGTAGGTTCTTTGTCTTGAAGAAATGGAGTAAGTATGTCTTTTGTTCCATCAGGATATTTTACTAAAAAAACCTCTGACTTATTAATAGACGCCTTTTCTATTTTGATTTCTTTAATGAGTCTTTTAACTTCTTTTTTATCATCTACGCTAAACAATCCTTTTTTATGCTCCATATAAATCTCTTTCATCTTTTTTCTCTTCAATTTTGCAGGCTTGTCTGGATAGTACAACACATCTGTTTCGGTCATTTCCAGATCGAATGCTTCGATTTCTTTGCCGGATTTGAGGTATATTACGCTTGATTTTTTGTCTTTCTTCTTGATTGTAGGTCCTGAGAATCGTTCACCGTTTTCACCAAAGAACAAATTTCCTCGTTTTTCGAATTTAATCATGTAGATACCTGAATTGTTCAGAATCAATTCATTGGCTTTTTTCTTTTTATTTTCTTTACATAATGTAACGTCGGTATTGACTTGCAAAACCATAAACTCTCGTTCTGTCCCGTCTCTGAAAAGAACGATGTCTTGCGCATATATATATAATGGCAAGAGAAATAACAATGTTGTTAATATTTTCTTCATGATAATAATTATTTTACGGAATATTAAAATTCTATACCAATGCCCAGGAGGGCTTGAGCCTGTATTTCTTTATTATCTTCTTTACCCAAACTATAACTGAGTAGGCATCCTAGTTTAAAATAGATTTTTTCAGTCAGTTTGAATGATAATTCCGGACATGTGGAAATACCCCAATAAGTCTCGGCTTTAGTGGAATTTTCAGGGTATTTTTTTAAGCAGTTGAGCATTAAAGGTATAGTAAATGCTGCTTTATTATCTTTGCCAACTCCAATACTATAATTAACACCAGCATTCACCATAAAAACGTCAAATGGATTTTCAATGCCAGTTTCAAATGACAAATTCATTCCAAAACCATCTATTTTTACACCTTCAAAACCGATTCCTATAGATCCCTTATTATTGTTCTTGAAAGTATTGGAATAAGTGATATACCACGGAATCCAACTATCTTTATCATTTGCTTTTTCAGATTTAACATTATAATTTGTTTCTTTATTTGATTCAAAGGGCTTCACTTCTTCTTTAGGAGATTCTGTAACTTCTGGTTCTGGCTGAGTTTGTTTTTGAGTTTCTCCAAATGTCTCTTTGTCGCCATTTTTATATGTTATAGTCATGATATCGGTAATTGGAATAATTGTATTTCCAACAACTCCTTCCTGTTTTACTGAAATGTTGTTCTCGTTTACTTCTACAACATTACATGTCAGAGTGCTGCCATCTTTCATGGTTACTACGTCTTGTGCTTTCATATATGCTGAAATCAGCAGAAAGCATATACATACAAAGAGTCTGGGATGAGGTAGTAGTTCTTTTTTCATCTTGCTTTTGTTTTTATTGGTTACTAATAGTAATTGCAAGGTGAAGGGCACAAAAAGTGGCGTGGCCACCTTTATGCACTTAACCTTAGAGGCAGACCTAGGAAAATGGAACCCCTACCAACACATAAAGGAATACACCACGCCATTAGCGTAGGTGCATTGCTTTTTGATGATTGGTAGGAAAAATCCTATTACCCGGGATTTCCCCTCTTATTATTCCGACTATTCCAAATTGATTTCCTAGGTCTTTTCGGTTAAGTGCGAAATAAAAGCAAATGCATTCGATATTGGATTTCTCCCCAATATCGAATGCAAATATAAAAGTTTTTTTTTTTCTCTACAAAAAAAACGATGATTTTTTTAAGAACTATGTATATGTGTAAAGAACTATGTATGAAGTGTGTGAAAATTTATTATGATAGGATTTCCATAATAAATCTCTATATATTTTCAATACATGAACTCGAGAAGAGTCATGATGAGATCATGTTGCGAAGTACATAAAACATATTAGCGTTATAATGATAAATGTTCAGCCGACAAAACTTTTTATATAAAATATGTTCAACAGACTGAACATATTGGCTTAAAATCAATAATTAAACATGCGAAGTGTTCAACAGACTGAACATATTCTGCTTATAAATGTTCAGTCGGCAAAACAGAGAAGATGTGGTTGTCGGTTGTCAATTATGTTGTGATTTCTTGCAAAATTTCATTAATCTGCTTAATTTTGCAATATGAAAGATTTGAGATTTTTTTTCCCTGCATTGGCAGTTGTGGTTATGCTGACCGCCTTGGATGTGCATGGTCAAAACTGGAGGGTCCGTCTCAGTAAGGCCGATAGTTTGCTTGCCGACAAATATAATAAAAGCAGCGGTCTGGACAGTAGCTATATAGTTCGTCCTGCTACCCGATGGACTGTAAAGGGTCGTCTCAATGTGTCGGGTTCAGGCATCAGCGCTGAGGGCCGTTCGAGCGAGGGCCATTTTCTTACTGATATGGATGCCGACTTCAAGGCGACAGCGAGCGTGGCGGTGAGTTATGTGGGTGTGTCGCTTGGTATGGCTCTGAACCCAGGCAAGCTGTCGGGCAGATACAAGGACTATGAATTCAATCTCAATTCCTACAGTAACCGCTTTGGCTTTGACGTTATTTACCAGAATTCTCAAAACTTCAAGGGCACATACGAGTCCGACCTCCAGCCACGCATCAACATCACTACCGACTTGCTCAAGCTCCAGTCGCTGAACGTAAATGTATATTATGCGTTCAACCATCACCGGTTCTCCTATCCGGCGGCTTTCTCGCAGTCGTATATCCAGAAGCGTTCGGCCGGCAGCTGGTTGCTTGCTCTCTCGCTTCAGGGTCAAAGAACCGATATCGAGGCAGACGAGGAAATGGGTACTGAATCGGCTAAGCTGGAGACCATGAACATAGGTCTTGGAGGTGGGTATGGCTATAATTTTGTGCCTTCGAAGAATTGGCTTTTCCATATTTCTGCATTGCCCACATTTGTGGTTTACAGCCATGCGTCATTGCGCTACAATGATGAGAAAGTACCTATGCGGTATCATTTTCCCGAGATGGTGATAACGGGTCGTGGAGCGGTTGTCCGTCAGTTTGGAAAGAAATATTTCGCTGGTCTGTCGTTGGTGTTCACCTTCACGAATATAGGCGACAGCGAAAGCCTGTCTGTTCAGAACTTGAAATGGCGTCATCGTTTGTTTTTTGGTTATAGGTTCTGAAAATATTGTTATTTCCTCAGTTAAACCCAAGTCGGTCATTAGGACTCAAATAATGTAAAATGAAATTCAGTTCAGATGAATATGAGATAGACAAAGGATATTACAAGAATTTGAATCATAAGCTAAGTGTGTTCACAAGTAAGACCAAAACCAAAAAGACCCCTCATTTAACCATAGTTACTACTTATGGGTTAAAACAAACATGTATAGTGGTGACATACACAGTGTTGTGACAATGGACATTTTTTTTTAAATGTCAATAAATCTGTCTTATTTTTCCTATATTCGTTTATTTTGTGTAACTTTGCCAAGATTTTGCAATTTGAAAAATAAAATAAATGAATAGATGAAACACACGATGAAGAATTATAATATTTGCCGACTTGTATCCACATTTGTTTTTTTGCTTCTTTCGGCGGTCGTTATCAATGCAGTTCCGGTTAAGCCCGGTTTGAAACGTGTTTTGACGCTCAGTGATGGCACAAAGGTGAGTGCTGTGCTTTTGGGTGACGAGCACGGTCATTACTGGCAGGGTTCCGACGGCAATGCCTATCAGATAGTAGGTGAGGATGAAACAGTTCAGCGTGTTGATGTCCAGCAGGTTCGTCGTCGTGCTGCCATTCGCCGTGATGCATCCAATCAGCGTCGGGGTCGCAGGCTGGCTCCAAGGAAAGTGGGCAAAGTGAGCAATTACACAGGCCAGAAGAAAGGACTTATAATACTTGTTAATTTTTTAAAGACAGAGTTCAAGCCGCTTAACACCAATGCTTTGTATCAACGCATAGCCAATGAGAAGGATTTCTCTTATGGTAGTTTTGAGGGCTCCATGTACGATTATTTCTACGACCAGAGTGAAGGCCGTTTTGAACTCACGTTTGATGTGGTTGGTCCAGTGCAGGTTAGCAATATCGCGTCCTATTACGGTGCCAATGACTCTGAAGGCAACGACAAGTATCCCGCCAAGATGGTGATTGAGGCTTTGAAACTCGCCAACAGCCAGGTGAATTATTCCGACTACGACTGGGACGGCGATGGCGAGGTGGATCAGGTCTACGTGGTTTATGCCGGTAAAGGAGAAGCCAACGGTGGAGGTGCCAACACAATCTGGCCTCATGAGTGGACACTTAGCGAAGCTGCTTATTATGGCGATGGCAGCGGTGCTCAGACGTTAGACGGCGTGAGGATTGACACATACGCTTGTGGCTCAGAACTGAATGAATCCGGCTCAATCGATGGTATTGGCACCATGTGTCATGAGTTCAGCCATTGTCTGGGCTACCCCGACTTCTACGACATCGACTACAGCGGTGGACAGGGTATGTTTGAATGGGATCTTATGGACACAGGTTCCTATAATGGCGGTGGCTATTTGCCAGCAGGCTATACCAGCTATGAGCGGTGGGTGGCAGGCTGGAGGGAGCCAATAGAACTCACTTCCACACAGGCAGTCACAAACATGAAAGCCCTTCAGGAGGGAGGCGATTCGTATATAATATATAATCAAGGCAACCGTAATGAGTATTTCCTGCTTGAGAACCGCCAGAAGACGAGGTGGGATGCCGAAGTGCCTGGTTCCGGACTGCTTATCCTTCATGTGGACTACGACGAGAGCATCTGGGCTTACAACCAGCCCAACGACGACCCGAGCCATCAGCGTATGACATGGATTGCTGCCGACAACGAATACCAATATACTACCTATCAGGGTGAAAAATACTACACTACTGATGGTGCTGCCAAAGACCCATTCCCGTACGGAAGCGTGAATTCATTTGGCAAGACGACCACTCCAGCAGCTAAGTTCTACAACAAAAACAGCAATAGCACATATTATCTCGATTCGTCAATAGAGAATATCACACAGAACAGCGATGGCACAGTGTCGTTCAAATTCAAAGCTGCAAGCAATGTGCCTAAGCCTGTTATCAGCCCTGATGGCGGACGTTATGCTGAGGCTCAGACTGTCAGCATCTCTTGCTCAGCCGAAGATGCTACGATTTATTACACTCTCGACGGCAAATCACCGACGACAAGCAGTAGGGTGTATACATCTCCGCTGACCATCCGCGAAACCACCATGGTCAGAGCAATGGCAGTGGTGGATGGCGATGAGAGTGATGTGGTGTCAGTGAAATACATTATTGGTGGAAGCGACAGCAATCCAGACACCAGGACGTTCCGCCTGGTTGGGTCAGTAGACGATTTGAATGCAGGACTTCGCTATGTGATAGCCTGCGGAAGCAAGTCGAAGGCAGCCGGAAGCCTGGGAGGCAACATATTGAGTTCTGAGAATGTGAGCGTAAGTGAAGATGTCGTAACCATCACCGACGCGGTGTCGGTATTCCTTCTCGAGGGCGACCAAGAAAGCGGTTGGACTTTCCAGAACGAGAGCGACAATCAATATCTATATGCCACTGCAGCCAAGAAAATGGCATACGGCACAGAGCCTGCATTGTGGACGCTGAGCAACGGCACCAGTGGTGTTGTTCTGTCATTCGGCAGCTATGGCACTATGCTCTATAACACCGCCAGCCCAAGGTTTACCACCTACACGAGTTCACCTAATGTTGCCATGATTCAGGCCAACCTGTATGTGGAAGTGGACGAAGCCAGTGGCATTATTGAAATCAGTAATGATAAATCAGGAATGAGGAATGGTGATGATGCCTGGTATGACTTGAGCGGCCGAAGACTGATGGGAGTGCCTGCTCAGCGCGGAATATACATTCATGAAGGCAGGAAGGTTGTAGTAAAATAATCGTTTACACTTTATCCAAACCAAAATAAAATGAGAGGCTCTACAAAGCCTCTCATTTTATTACCCCTAAATTCCGCAGCACTTTAGTTGAACATTTTTTTATAAGTTCCTGAGCAACAAAAAGTTGTTTAGGGTTTTGCCATGTCGGGATTTTCACTTATCTTAGTGCTGCAATTCAAAACAAGCAAAATCATCAATGACATGACAAAGATAATCATAAAATCTCATGAAATGGTTAAGTCTTTGTCAGTTTCCGGTAGCGTCTTCTTTGTTTATTCATAAATTGAGGTCGCACCGGTTTTCAGTTCTGTGCCATCTTCTTTCAGCAGACTGCGCAACTGAGTGGGCGTGAGGGTGGTCGTGGGTTGGAACTCGTGACCTAGCATATACTTTGTCAGAGAATAGCGCAACTGCTGTATTTCGGGCAGCTGGCTGTCTGTCAGTAAGTCGATGGCTGAAAAGATAAGCCGTCCCTTCCCCACTTGAGCCTCAAAGACTAATGCGAGCCGTCGGTTGTTGACAAAATTGTCCACACTTTCGACGATAGGGCACATGTGCGGCAGGCTGTCAAGCACCATCACACGACTGCGTTTCACCAGGTTCCACCACTGCCAGTCACTGTGCATGTCGGTGGGGAAATCACTCAGGGCAGGATGCTTGGGGTTGCACAACAGCCCCATGGTACCTGCTTGCTTGGGGAAGTGAACAGGACTCCAGAATACGGGCAGGAATTTTCCCTCCAATCCTTTGACAGTGGAAGTCCTCGGCGAGAAGAGCACCTTCTTTCCTTTTTTCAATGCTTTGAGTGCCTGATTGATGTCCGCGGTGACGATCAATTGCCGATTCAGGGGCATTTCCACTTCAGGATACACCCATATATTCCAGCGGTTTCGCCATGGGGAATCTTTTATGGTGACAAGCAGTTCGAGCCGTTGAGCCTTTTCTACCCTATCAAGAGCTACATCCACTTGGCTGCCAAAGCCTTCGGCATATATACGACCCGCCTCGTCGGTCAATTGCCAGTTGATTTCTTTCTCTTTGGGGTTTTCAGAATAATCTGCCACGTCAATGGTGGCAGTAAATCGCTCCTGAGCACGCCACACGGCTTTCTCGAATCGTGCCAGCGGCACCACTGGTGCACAAAATTCCCTAAAGCGTTGCGGTTGGATGAGACCTTTTGAGTCCCAGAATGCATCAAGCAACCCTACAAGGGCGGTACCCTGACCAGGGAAGTCGTGCAGGTCGAGCAATTGGAATCCACTCTGCTGTGGGGTTTTCAACGCCCGTTCGATTTCTTCCTTATAAAGGATGGCTGCGAACCGTCCGGAAGCCTGGAGATAGTCATCCGCACGATGGAGCAGCCCTTTACGTCTGAGGTCGTCACGTATCGCTTTGAAATTGAGAGGGTCGAGCACACCCGTGTATTTTTCTATCTCCCTGACATTAGGATAGACACTATATTGGCCTATCTCATGCGAGATGAGCGGCACCGTAATGTCTTTGGCAGCGGCACGGTAGTCACTATTAAAATCGGGCATATGCTCATCAAACACGCCCTGTCCTCTCACCCATCCTTTGTCGGTCCATTGTGTGATGAAGATGTCATCCTCTGGTTCCTGCCTGACACCATGCCCTTTCTCAAAAGTGAAAGTCGACGTGAGATAGAGATGCCGCGAATCACATGACTTCATATAATGTGTCAACTTGTTGAGAAAGTCGAAATCGGGTTGCAGTTCATTGCCACAGCTGATTATACAGAGTGAGGGGTGATTGCCGTAGTGATGAACGATATGGTCGAACTCGTCGTAGAGAAATTGTGCGGTGGCACTGTCTTTATTGACAGTCAGCGACCAGTTGGGCAGCTCCACCTGACAATAGAACCCCATCTTATCAGCGACACGGAAAGCGGCCTCGGGTGGACACCATGAGTGGAAACGCAGGTGGTTGAGTCCATACTCACGGGCGGTTGTAAACACTTTCATCCATCCTCGTTCATCCATTGGCGGTGTTCCCGTCAGTGGGAAGACGCAGCACTCCAAGGTGCCTCTGAGGAAAGTAGGGTGCCCATTGATGAGCAGCCGGTTGCCTTCGGCCGAAAATTTTCTCATGCCGAAGCTGACGGTCTTGGTCTGTCCGCCTGCTGTCACACTGAGGGTGTAAAGATGGGGTGAAAACTCACTCCACAGTCTCATATCATTGATGGGCAGCACATACATGCCATCCTCTTTCTTCTGAGGAATGACGGCTACCCCATCAAGCGCAAACTGGGCATCGGCTGTGCCCACCACCTTGATTTGTATCTGACGTTGATCAATATCGGGGTATACCTGCACCTCACTGACCATAGGAGCGGCTGTGAGCTTCATCTCTCCCAGCACCCCATTCCACATAATCTGTGTGTCGTTGGTGTAAGAGTGTGCGAGATGGTCTACAGAGATGTCATGCTGTTGTTGGTTATCGATGGTGAGGGTCAGCAAATGTTTCCCTTCAGAGAGACCTTTTTCTATGTAGAAAAAATGTGGTGAGACAAGGCTTTCCTGCATTTGTCCCAAGTCTTGCCCGTCAATGGCGAGCCGGCTTTTCCACATCACTCTTTCGAGCGAGAGTTGAAGGGGTTTCCCAGCCAACGACCGGGGTATCATCACTTCACGCTGATAAATGGCAATGCCTATATATGAATGCTTTCGTGTGAGTCGAGACAGCTGAGGCTTCTGCAATTGAGGCTGAAGCTGATTTTCCTGCCCTATGTTTGCACCGTCGAGCGTATTGGGCAACATAATGACAGAACGCTCTTGTCCAGCAATGACACTCCACGTTCCACTCAAATCCAATATTTGTTGTGCATCAACCAGAAAGGATAATGAGCACAACAACATTGTTGTAAAAATAAATCTCATAACTGGTTATTTCCTTTAGTACCTAAATTCCGCAGCACTTTAGTTAAACATTTTTTATAAGTTCCTGAGCAACAAAAAGTTGCTCAGGATTTTGCCATGTCAGGATTTTCACTTATCTTAGTGCTGCAATTCAAAACAAGCAAAATCATCAATGACATGACAAAGATAATCATAAAATCTCAGAAAATCACCCCTTTCGGTGGAATTTTTCACGTGATGGAGAAATTTGACTGTTACATCGGCCCAGTTATCGACGGCGAGCTGGG
>Ga0247611_10000202_pt1 | contig 124021 bp, 130 predicted proteins | sample 177DNAGHGhighgp2_FD_192422 | JGI IMG/M metagenome (GOLD analysis project Ga0247611, IMG submission 192422) | Sheep rumen microbial communities from Palmerston North, Manawatu-Wanganui, New Zealand - 1770 DNA GHGhigh gp2 | ecosystem: Host-associated > Mammals > Digestive system > Stomach >...
TTATTACTCCTTGAATATTTGATGGATTATTTTTAGAATTACTTTCTGTTAGCATCTCATCGAGTATTGTAGATACACTTTTTGTCTTATCAAATTTTATAAAATATCCTGTTCCACTTGTTCCTGATGTAGAATTTTTATAATAATAGTATCTTACATTTCCAGTATCACCTGATATTCCTGTTGCATCTGGATTGGTTGAATTATAACTATAATGATGAGTATCATTTAACTCAAGTACTGGATCAACTAGCCTTTTTGTCGCCTGATCAACACTACTTCCATAATAGGTTGTTGAATTTAAAGTTTGAGTGGAATATGAATATCTTTTACTACTTTCTGGTAAACTATATCCTACATACACCGGACTATTATAACTACTATTGAATGCTTTCGTTCCTACTGATAATTGAGTTCCAGTTCCTGTAGTTTCTAGACATTGTTTCTCTCCATCCACGATAGTTGCTGCACCATTATATACTAATTTTAATCCTCCTGTTGAAGTTGTTCTTACTATCTTCCAACAATTTTCTGCAAAATAGACATTATTGTTATCTACATTTCCACGATAGTAATAGATTGGATAAGTGTCATTTTCAGTTGATTCCATCATATATAATCCTTGTCCATTACTTGCACTACTTACATTATAAAATAATATTCCTGTGTCTTTCGTTGTTGTATTTATTACTTGATCAAATGGTTTTGCAACTTCTTTTTCTGTAAAATCTCCTGTTACATTTACTTTAATACTTGCAAATAAATTAGACCATTCTGATTCTGTATAATCTTGATTAATATTTCCTATTACTACTTCATCACCTATCCACATATATAGTCTATAGGTATGAATAATTTGACTAGTAGTATTTTTAGGTATAGTTTCAACATATATTCTTTTACTTGTTAAATCATCATAACTCTTGTTATTTAATATTTCTGTTTCTTCATTATTTATAACTTCTACTAATCTAAATTTTAAAAACTTGTCATCTATTCTATTTGTTTCAGTTTTTCCTTGGGGTACATCTCCATGAGAAAGTACTATATCATAAATTATATCTTTATTTGTTATAGTATTTTTTCCATCTACTGTAAATTCAAAATAATTATTTTCTATATAAGTACTAGATGGCATTGCATTAGAAAGAGTTAAAGCATTAGATTCAGTGTAATGCATATAAATATCTCCAACTATTTGTTTAGAGTTTACTGTACCATTTCTTGAATATGTATATGCTGCAAATGTTACTCCAACAATTCCTATTAATAATACTGCTACTATTATTGCTATTAAAACTCTTTTATTTTTCATATTACACCTCTACTATAAAATAATATCAAAAAAAAGTTCTTTATTCAAGAACTTTTATAAAAAATCATCAATAGTTAATAACTTATCATCTATCTCTTTTAAAGATATTTTTGGTTTTTCAACATTTTCATTTATATTAACTTTTTCTTCATTATCTTTTTTTTGAAGAGTTACTTTAACATTACAATCAATTATAGTCTTTTTAGAAATAGTACTTCCTGTTGAATAACGATCCATTATTGGTAATTCAGTAAGTTTAATTTCATTTATTTCATCGGTTCTAATAATTAAATGAGAATTAGTATTTTCTGTAAATGTTTTTAAAACATGATATGGATTACTCTTAACTTCTTTTAATATCATAAGACCGCGTCTTGCTCTTGTTGATTTTTCAAATTCTGATAATTTCATTCTTTTACCAGTCTTTTTATCAGTTATTAAAGAAATATATTCTATATCATTAAAGTTATTAACAGATACTACATAATCACCTTTTAAATTAATTGATTTAACTCCACTAGTTCTAAGTCCTACTACTGGAATATCAGTTATATCATACCAAAGTCCATATCCAGAATTAGTTGCAACAAAGATATTGTTATATCTTGATATAAAGGCATTTATTAAAGTATCATCATCTTTTAATTTCATACAATTTACAGCCTTATTATATCTTAATAATTCAAATTCTGATAATTTAGTTCTCTTAATCATACCATTTTTACTTGCTAAAGTAATATCAATATTTTCTTTAAAATCTTTAATAAGTAAAGTTGATACAACCTCTTCACCATCAGAAAGTGGTACTAAATTACTAACATGTTTTCCTAAATCTTTCCATTTACAATCAAATATTGTATAAACTGGAATAAATAAGAAATTACCTAATGTTGTAAAGATAAGTATTGTATTTAAAGTACTTGCTTCATAGAAACCTATCATGTAATCATTATCTTTTAACATTGGTTCTGGATCACTTGATAAATATGATCTAGTACTTGTTCTTTTAATATATCCATCTTTAGTTACTGAAACTATTACATCTTCTTCTTTAATCATAGCTTTCTCATCTATTGATATATCAAGAACTTCATCTTTAATTTCGGTTTTTCTATCTACTGCATATTCTTTCTTAATATTTCGAAGTTCATTTTTCATAACACTCTTTAATTTTTCTTTATCTGAAAGTATAATCTCTAGACCAGCAATAATCTTTTTTAAATTATTATATTCTTCAATAAAGTCATTTATATCAGAATTAGTTAAACGATATAATTGAAGAGTAACAATATAATCAGCTTGTATTTCACTAAAATCATATTCTTTTTGTAAATTAATTATTGCATCACTTTTATTTTTACTTGATCTAATAGTTTTTATAACTTCATCTAAAATATCAATAGCTTTAATCATTCCTTCAACAATATGCATTCTAGTTTTTGCTTTATTAAGATCAAACATTGTTCTTCTAGTTATTACTTCTTCAAAATGTTTAATATAAGCATCAAGAATACCAATTACACCTAATGTTTCAGGACATCTATCTACTATTGCAACCATATTATAGTTATAATTAATTTGTAAATCACTATTTTTATAAAAATAATTTAATATTAAATCTTTATTAGCATCTTTCTTCAAATCTATAACTATTCTAACAGGATCATGTCTATCTGATTCATCTCTAATTTCAGAAACTCCATCTACTTTTTTATCAAGAACTAGTTCACTCATCCTTTTAACTAAAGCCGCTTTATTAACTTCATAAGGAATTTCACGAACAATAAGTTGTTCTTTTCCTTTTTCTTTAACATAGTCAACTTTACTTCTAACAACAACTTTTCCACGACCAGTTCTAAGAGCTTCAATTAAACCATCTTTTCCTTCAACAATTCCTCCTGTTGGAAAATCAGGACCTTTTATAATATCAAAGATTGTATCTTCATGACAATTTGGACTATCAATTCTTTTTATTGTTGCATCAATTACTTCTCCTAAATTATGAGGAGGAATATTTGTTGCATAACCAGCACTAATACCTGTTGATCCATTTACTAGTAAGTTTGGAAATTTAGCAGGTAATACAGTTGGCTCTTTTATCGTATCATCAAAGTTTGGTGCCCAAACAATAGTATCCTTATCTATATCTTTTAATAGTTCATTACTAATTTTAGATAATCTTGCTTCAGTATAACGCATTGCAGCAGCAGAATCTCCATCCATTGATCCATTATTACCTTGCATTTCAATATAAGGAGTATTCTGTTTCCACCACTGACTCATTCTAACCATTGCATCATATATAGAAGAATCTCCATGAGGGTGAAAATTACCCATAATAGAACCAACCGTTTTAGCACTTTTTCTAGTTGGTTTATCATAAGTATTACCATCATGATACATTCCATAAAGTATTCTTCTTTGAACTGGTTTTAATCCATCTCTAACATCTGGAATAGCTCGATCTTGAATAATAGCTTTCGCGTATCTTGAAAACCTATCTTCCATTATATCTTCTAATGTTCTATCATATATTTTTTTTATTAATTCATTCATTATGTCACTTCCTTAATTTATCTTGTTTCCACTTTCGTACATCATAATATCATATTCATCACAATTATCGTACAATTCTTTTTTATCTATAAAAGGAGAAAAATCTCTATCTTTTGATCCAGTTATTGCAGCTGCTATGGCAAATATTTTTTCATCAGTATATGTTTCAATGCTTCCAATTCCGCCATCTATTCTATTTAATAGATATTTTGCTTTAAATTTATTTACTATCTTTTGTTCAAACTCAAACAAAAATCCACAATTTGTTTTTACAAATATTCTTGTATTATCTAATGCACCAAATGAATCAACAGAAATAATAGAATTATATGCCTGTCCGTAAATTAATTTATAAGGTTCTTTTTTATAATTCCAGTGTTTCATTATTCTTTTTTTTATTCCTGCTTCTGATAAACCTATATACACTTGCTTATATTTATCGAAAACCATAATATAAATTCCTGATACTCCATCATACTTATTTAAGTCATCAACTTCAACAAATTTATATTTTTTTACAAATCCAGATATATATTTATTAAATTCATCAACATCTAAAGAATTAAAATATTTCATATTTAACTCATAATTATACTTAATTCTTTTTTTTTGCTTCTCTATAAAATTTTCGTTAAATTTTTTATTATAAAATTTTTCATATCTATCTAGCGTAACATTTTCTAAATAATTACTTAAATTAATATTATTTGAAGGCTTATTGTATATTTGAACATTAAAATGGTTTATTTTTATATTTTTTTTATGTATTAAATTACAAGCATAAATTGATAACATATAATCTTTTATTTTTCTTTTAGCACTATTAGGAAGATTTATCATTTTGTCAACTTGGACAAAATGATCATTCACATTAATCTTACTATTTTCACAAACAATTTTAGCATCTAATAACTCTTTTTCAAATTCATGCCATACTTTATATCCTAAAGCGTGATATAACTCCCGTGCATAACAAAAATCAATACCATTTGCATCTGTTCTTTTGATTTTATTAATTATACTATTATTATCTTCCATTTTGCACATTTAAATATCTCCAATTATTATTGACTTATTTATCCATTTATTACATAATTATCTTCAAGTGAAAATTCAATATTTTCTTCTATCCATTCTTTTCTTGGTTCAACTTTATCCCCCATTAAAACACTTACTCTTTTTTCAGCAAGTAAAGCATCAGTAATAGTTACTTTAATTAAACTACGTGTTTCAGGATTCATAGTTGTTTCCCAAAGTTGCGTTGCGTTCATTTCACCAAGACCTTTATATCTTTGAATATTGGTAGCTCGACCTTTTTCTTTATCAATTATATTTTGTTTTTCATCATCATCCCATGCATAAAAAGTTTTTTTACTTCCAAAATCTATTTTATATAAAGGAGGTAATGCAATAAATAATTTACCATTTTCTATTAATCCTCTCATATAACGATAGAAAAAAGTTAGTAATAGTATTTGAATATGAGCTCCATCATCATCAGCATCGGTCATTATAATTATTTTATCATAATTAGAATCTTCTGATTCAAAATCTGCTCCTACTCCTGCTCCGATAGTATGAATAATTGTACTAATTTCTTCATTTTTAAATAACTCTTCTGTTTTTGTTTTTTCTGTATTTAAAACTTTACCACGAAGTGGAAGTATTGCTTGAAATGCTCTATCTCTACCACTTTTAGCACTACCTCCTGCAGAATCACCCTCAACTAAATAAAGCTCATTTTTCTTAGGATTTCTTGTTCCAGCTGGTGCAAGTTTTCCACTTAAAAGTTTTTCTTTTTTATCTTTGCTTTTACCATTTCTAGCTTCATCTCTAGCCTTTCTTGCAGCTTCTCTCGCAATCTTACTTTTAACCATTTTATCCATAATATTAGTTGCAACACTTTTATTTTCTTCTAAGAAAAATTGTAATTTCTCAGTAACTAATGCTTCTACCGCTGTACGTGCTCCAGGCGTTCCAAGTTTACCCTTAGTTTGTCCTTCAAATTGCAATAAATTCTCTGGTATTTGTAAACTAATAATCGCTGTTAATCCTTCTCTAGTATCACTACCTTCTAAATTTTTATCTTTAGCTTTTAAAAATCCATTATTTTTTGCATAATCATTAAATACTTTTGTTAAAGCTGTTTTAAAACCTACTTCATGAGTACCACCATCACCAGTTTTAACATTATTAACAAATGATTCAATTGTTTCATTATAAGAATCAGTATATTGAAAAGCAATTTGCATATGCATTTTATCTTTATCACCTTCAAAATATACAACATTATGAAGTGGATTTTTATCTTCATTTAAATGACTTACAAATTCTTTAATACCTTCATCATAACAAAAATGTTCTTCTCTATTATCTTCTAAATCTATAACATCAATTTCTAATCCTTTTAAAAGAAAAGCAGATTCTTGCATTCTTTCACAAATAGTTGTGAAAGAAAAATTTGTTGTTGAAAAAATACTGGAATCAGGTAAAAACCTAACTTTTGTACCAGTTTTATTAGTTGTACCAATCTTTTTTAATGGCTTATCTACTTTACCACCATTTTTAAATCTAATAAAATATTCTCCTTTATCTTTATGAATTGTAACTTCCATCCAACTAGATAAAGCATTAACAACACTTGCACCAACACCATGAAGTCCTCCTGATACTTTATATCCAGATTGTTCAAATTTACCACCAGCATGAAGTACTGTATAAATAACTTCGGGAGTTGACTTTCCACTTGCATGCATTCCAACTGGAACTCCTCTACCAAAATCTTCTATTTCAATACTTTTATCTTTATGAATAGTAATAATAATTTTATTACCAAAGCCATTAATAACTTCATCAATCGAATTGTCAACAATTTCCCATATTAAATGATGTAAACCTCTTCTATCAGTAGAACCAATATACATTCCTGGTCTTTTTCTTACTGCTTCTAATCCTTCTAATATTTTTATTGAACTTTCATCATATGCCATATATATCACTCCTAATTTATTCTACAGATGAAAAAAATATAAATATCTTTATATCTCAAACATTTCCTATTATAACTAATATTTTTAAATCTATCAAGACATACTTACGTTTAATTGACGTCAAAACAATTATATTTACGTATTTATTTACATTATTTTACAATAACATATTATTTATTTATACATATACTATGTTGAGGTGAAAACTATGTACAATAATCCATATTATTATCCCTATGTAAATAATATTAATCCTATGATGATAAAACCAAGACCAAGTTTATTAAAAAGTTTTTCTAATATTAAATGGAGTGATGTTTTAAATAATACCCAAAAAACTTTAAATGTTATTAATCAAGCAATACCAGTATATTATCAAATAAAACCAATATTTAATAATATCAAAAGTTTAGGAAGACTAGTATCAGCTTTTAATGAAGATGATACTTCTAAAAATAATAATTCTAATAATCAAGAAATAAAAAAAGAAAATAGTAACAATTCTCCTACTTTCTTTATTAATTAATCTATATTCTTTTTAACATAATTATAACTATCTAAACACATATCTTCTAATGTATATTTGGGTTCAAATCCAAGTTCTTTTTTAGCTAGTTCATTTGAAGCATAGCAAGCATCTATATCACCATCACGTCTCTCTACAATAGTATAATCAATTTTAATATTGTTAACTTCTTGAAATTTATTAACAAGTTCTAACACACTTGTTCCTTTTCCAGTTCCTAAATTATATATTTTTAAACCAATTTTTTCATTTTTTAATGCTAGTACATGTCCATAAGCTAAATCACATACATGAATATAATCTCTAACTCCAGTGCCATCAATAGTATCATAATCATCTCCAAATATTTTTAATTCTTTAAATCTTCCAGTTGCAACCCTAACAATATATGGCATTAAATTATTAGGTATTCCATTTGGATCTTCACCAATTAATCCTGATTTATCTGCACCTATAGGATTAAAATATCTAAGAATAGTTATATCAAATCTATTATCTGATTTATATAAATCTTTTAAAATATTTTCAATCATTAATTTAGTTGTTCCATATGGATTTGTTGCTCTTAATGGAAAATCTTCATATATTGGTAAACTCTTTGGATTACCATATACAGTTGCACTAGATGAAAATACTATTTTAAATACTTTAAATTCTTGCATTAATTCTAATAAATTAATAGTTGAAATCAAATTATTATCATAATATTTTAATGGTTGTTCTACACTTTCCCCAACTGCTTTATAACCTGCAAAATGAATAACAGAATCAAATTTTTCAATTTCAAATACTTTCTTTAATTCATTTTTATTACATAAATCGAGTTCATAAAATTTAAATTTTTTCTTAGTTATTCTTTCTATTTTATCAATAACATTTCTTTTTGAATTACTTAAATTATCAATAACTATTACTTCGTAATTATTATTTAATAATTCTACAACTGTATGTGAACCAATATATCCACAACCACCTGTAACTAAAACCTTCATTAATCCTCCTCATATGTAACTACTTTTAAATTCGTAGTACCTAATTTATTTTCTTTACTTTTAGGTATTGTTATTATATCTTTATTTCCATCTGAAATAAATTTTTTATTTTCAAGTAATTTAAAATTCATTTCAATATCAAATTCTTTTCCATTATTATCATAAGCTCTAATTCTCTTTAGAAAAGATGTATCAAAATCTTTATTAAATGGACTAACTTCTGCTTCCCATCCAACTCTAAGACCTGCTACTGTATGATAAGTTACTCCTTCGTATTCACCATCTATTATATATGGATAATTAGAATGTGATTTTTTATATGGTGAACCAAAAGGAAGAGCAATTATTTTAACATATTTACCTGGAATAATACTTTCTAATTTTTGATATAATGCGCCTACTTCATATTTAGTTTTTTCAATACCAACTTTAGTAAAATCAACATGAGAAATAGTATGATTACCAACATCATATCCATTATCTACTAACCATTTCATTATATCTTCATTATATTCTTTTTGATTACATAATGCACCATTTAAAAAAAATGTTGCTGTCACTCCCATATCAGGATACTTCTTTTTAATTCTTTCTAATACACCTATGGCAGATTCAGGATCAAATTCTAAAGAACCATCTTCATTCTTTTTTATAACTTTAAAATTATTTTCATTACCATCATCAAAAGTTAATATTATCGGACTATAACCAAGTTCAACATTAATTTTACCATCAACATAATCTTGCAACCTAATCATTCGATATCCTTTTTCATAATAAAACTCTAAATCTTTATAAAATGCCCCACTAGTTCTATTATAACCATCTTTATCAACATTACCACCCGTATATTTATTGGTTGTAGTATTGACAATACCATGATACATCATAATGGGAACATTACCAAGTTCATTAACTTTTTTCTCTTTAAATGTATCAAGAGGTAAACTTCCTAATGATACTTTAATATCTAATTTATTATCATTTAAATTACTTTCAATAACTTCATCTTTAGGAATACTATCATCATAATCATATGAAGTATTTAACTCTATCTTTTTACTATCAACATACTCTTTTACTTCATCTAATTTCATTCCCTTAAAATCACTAATTTCTTTAATCTCTTCCTTTTTCGTAGTTATATCTTTTAAATCAACTTTAATATCTTTTTTAAAATAAAAGATAATTCCAATAATTAATAAAATTAAAATTATTAATAATCCTACACTCTTCTTTTTAACTTTTACTTTACTCATGTCTCCTCCTAAAAATTACATTTACTAATAATATAATTATATATTTCAGTATCAGTTTCTTTAGTATAATGAACTTTATCATTACTTTTAAAGTTTTTATACCCTATTCCATTATAAGTATCACAATAATAATAACCCTTTAATTCACTTTTCATCTTTTTATTAAAATTAGTAATATATTTATTTCTAGAATCATTTAAATTATTTGACATATAAGGATTGACAGAAATAAATCCTAAATAATGTCCTTTCCAATCTCCTTCTGCTAACTTATTTAATAAACTTACATATTTAGCCATTTTCTTTGTATCACCATAATCATTAAATCCTAAATTAGTCATAATATAATAAGTTCTATCAGGATATTTCTTTAATATTTTATTTACTTCTTTATAAGCAGTTTTTTCAAGCCAATTATATCCCATACCTCCTAAAGCAATAATAGTATCATTTTTTCTAATATTCTTACCTACATGTCTTTTTATACCAACTCTATCTGCAAACCTAGAATCACCAACTAAAATAAAACCATATGCTTCTTTTTCAATTTCTTTAATACTACAACTTACTTCTTTAATATTTTCTAAATTATCAAATACTTTCACATCAGCTTTACTTAATCTAGAGTCAATACGAATTGTATTATTATCATAATCTAAATTATTATATTGATATTTTTTTATTCCAGATAAATTATCTTTAGCATTAATAATAATTTCACTACGTTTTCGATATACATTTACTAAACAATCAGCACTATCAACAATCTTATCAAAAAGATTAATATTGATACTCTTTTCATACTTTTCATCTTGATTATTATAAGCAATAAATTGATATTCACCATTATCTTTTATTTGATAAACAAATTCTTTTTTATTCTGCTTTGTTCCATCAGGAAGTAAAATATAATTAAAATCATCGCCTTCTATTTTAATATTAACTTCTAAAAAATCATTAACATATTTATCATTTTCCCAATCTATATTTAATTTTAAATCATAATTTTTAACAATAATATTTCTTACTAACTGTTTTTCAACATTTAAATAATTAAGAGTATAAACTATTTTATATTCTCCAACTTCTAAAGTATTTATTTCTTTATAAATTTCTACATAATTTGAAATATCTTCATTATCATATAAAGCTTTAAATCCTAATTCATTATATTCTGTTCCTAATCTCATAATTATTGAATCATCACCGACTAATTCAAATTGTAATTTTTCTTCGTCAAATTCATCATTTTTTACTACAGTAATAATTCTTTTTTTAATAAGATTATTATATTTATAAGTAATTACATATTCTCCTTCTTTAGAAGTATCCACATCTCCAGAAATTTGAACTAAATTAGATAAATCATTACCATCTGAATCATACAAATGATATCCAGGTTCTATATAGTCATCTCCTTCTTTAATTAAATAATTATTATATCCTGCTAACACTAAATTATAATTATTAAAACTATTAGAATTATTATTCATAAAAATAAAAATTAATTCTAGAAAAATAACTAACCCTAATAGTATATACATATATATATAATATTTATTTATTATTTTTATCATACATAATCCTTTCTATCATCAATATCATACAATATAATGGTGATTATATGTTTAAGAAAAAAAATCATGGTTTTTTATGCTATTGTAATATGTGTCGTTCTAGAAGAAAAAATAGTGTCTTTTATAATATTATAACTAGTGTAATTCTAATAATATCTCTATATCAATTATTTATTCTTTTACTATCTTTTACAAGAACAAATTGCTTTATACTTTTAATTGAATTGATAATATTAGTTTTTATAATATCAAGATCTTTATTTTAATTTATTATTAAATTTTTTATTTCTAATTGCTTCTATTTCTTCTTTATATGGAGCTTTATCATCTATATAAGGAGTTTCTAATATTTTAGGAATATTATCAAGTTTACTATGATAAATAACGTTTAATAAATTATCAAATCCAATTGTTCCATAACCAATATTTTCATGTCTATCTTTATGACTTCCCCTAATATTTTTACTATCATTTATATGTAAACATTTTAAATACTTAAGACCTATAATATTATCAAATTCATCTAAGACATTATCAAAATTAGATAAATCATATCCAGCATCATTGATATGACAAGTATCTAAACATACCCCAATTTTATTTTTATTTTCTATACCATCAATAATAGATTTTATTTCGAAAAAGTTCTTACCTACTTCAGTACCTTTTCCAGCCATAGTTTCTAGTAAAATAACAGTATTAGAATGTTTTAATATTATATTTAAACCATAAACAATATTCCTAATTGCTATATCTTCTCCTAAACCAACATGACTTCCAGGATGAAGAACCATATATTTAACTCCAAGTTCTTCACATCTTTTTACTTCATCTATTAAAAACTTAATTGAAAAATCATATTTACTTTCCTCTTTATTATTAGCAAGATTAACAATATATGGACAATGAACTATAATATTATTGATATCTATATTATTATCAATCATTTTATTTTTAGCAAGTTCAGTCAATTTTTTATCTATTTCAAATCTTTTAGTATTTTGAGGAGCTCCTGTATAAAACATAAACGTATTAGCACCATATGATAAAGCTTCTTCTAAACTTCCAAGTAATCCTTTATCTTTAGTAAAACTAACATGTGATCCAATTATTAACATAAGTACCTTCTTTCATATTTATTTTATCAAAAAAAAAGAATTAAATAAAGAAAAAAATTCGATTTCTCGAATTTTAATTAATTAACCGAATTTCCGGAAATTGCATCTTCAGCAACTTCTGAACCAGAACTACCAATATGTTTAACTGTATCCGATAAATATATTGAATACTCAATTTTACAATCACCACCAGTAACTGTTGATACTACTTTAACGTAAGATTTAGATGGAACACTATCAGATGGCTCAGATGCAGTTCCTTTATCATATTGTACACCATATGGACTCTTTCCACCCTGTTCAAGGGGTATTAATTCAATAGGAATATATTTTGTACCACCAGAAACACAAGAAGGTGAGTATTTTGAATCTACACCTAACAAAGCATTAGCTTGATCAGAACTAACTAAACTACGAGCTCCTTGAATAAATGACTTAGCATCGCTAGCAAAAGCACTCTTTCTAGTATTTTCAAGTACTGAAGTAATACCAACTACAGCTAATCCCATAACAATAGCTAAAACAACAATAACTGCTAATAATTCAACTAAAGTAAAACCTTTTTTATTATTTATTTTCATACTTTCCTCCATATCTTCTATAAGAAAATAATATCACATCAAAAAATAAACGTCAATATAGAAATGCGAAATATTTACAAATATTTGTAAATATGATATAATCAATATGATTTGGGGCTGTAATGGTTTCGACAGGATTACTTGACTATAAATTGCAAGGCGTACCTATGCGTTAAATAGTTTAAAAAATAACTGGAAACAGTAATCAATTAGCATTTGCTTAATTTAAAAGCAAATACTCTTACATTAATATTATCTACGTATTTTTATAAGAGTTCATTTTAGTAGATTATATTATTATTTTGTTTAGGAATAATAACGAATAATACTAAACTAGTTAAATATTTGATTGTTAATTTTCTTATTATTTAATGAAATTTTTAAATTAACTAACCTTGTAGAAGTTTATAGAACAATAATTTTGGACATGAGTTCAATTCTCATCAGCTCCACCAAATGAAAAAATAGTCGCACCGACGCGATTTAGTTTATAAATTATTTTGATATTTAACATAAGATTTATATAAAGTTAAATTAGAATAGTACCTAAACTAGCTAAGTATTCCTACAAACATTATTGAATTTATATCACTTTGAAGTAATATATAAATTAACTTAATTAAATAAAAATATCAACTTATCTGAGTTGATATTTTTTTATATACAATCAATTATTTATTATTAATAGCCAGCTCTAATAGCTATTTCATCTATTTCTTCTTCCGTAAAGAAAGCAGAATATTCTGATTGTAAAGAATTCCATATTACATTAAAATTAGAAATCATTTTATTAGCATTTTCTTTTTTCATAATACCATTACTAACATAATACTGATATTTTTTATTTAAGAAATCAGCTAAAACATTCATTACTACCTTTACATCACTTGGATTTATTTCTCTACTATCCTTATAATTAACAAACATTCTATCTAAAAAATGACATAATAATCTATAATATCCTTTTCCCATAAATTTATCAAATTGTCTACCAATATATAATTGATCAAAAACAATTCCATATAAGAAGTCATTAGCTTTATAGCTTTTTCCGTTTTCCATAATAGTTTCAACATCAAATATTCCTTCTCCACTTTTAGAAATATTCGAATAATTAGCATTAGGATTATTAGAAAATGCAGCGATAGCAAGTCTAGTAATAGAAGTAAAGGTAGAATATCCTGTTGTAGCGTTATTCCATGCCGTATATGGTTTATATAACATATCATCTATATTTCTACCTTTAGTAGCATTAATCGCCATAGAAGAAATGATATCCATCATTGTTTCATTAAACATTTTATTATAAAATCTATTATCAACAAATTCTCCTGTTTCAGGATCTGTTTCTTTAATTAATCCCATACTATTACTACATTTTACTCCATCAATTATTTCTCCTTCTCTAGCAGAAAATTCATCATCCGATAAAATATCAACAATAGCATGACAAAATTCATGAGTACCTTCGTGTTCAATAAATAACGCTTGATTACTTTTAGAATTAACAAATCCTAGCATTTCAATTATAATTTTATTACTAGCTTCATCTAAATAACATATTCCTGGAACATGTTCATTAATTCTACTAGTTTTATTGCCTTGAGGAATAATACATACTCTTTTTACTTTTTCCTCAAAGACTTTTCTTAAAATATTAATTCTTTTTTTATTATTTTTACCTAATATTAAATAAGCAATATTATTAAAAGAATTATTAATTAATAATTTATCTTTATCATCTTTATAAATATACTTTGTCATACCTACTCCTTATTATTAGTATAACATATTTTTTATTATTTAACTATATATTTACAAAAGATGATATAATTATATGTGGTGTTGTTTAATGGATATATTAAAAAAATGTAATTTATGTTCAAGAAATTGTTTAGTTAATAGATATAAAGAAATTGGTTATTGTAAACAAACAAATAAAATTAGAGTTGCGAAAGCAGCACTAACTTATTATGAAGAACCCTGTATTTCCAATAATAAAGGTTCTGGAACAATATTTTTTTCAGGATGTAATATGGGATGTATATATTGTCAAAATATAGATATATCAACTAATAATTATGGTAGAGATATAACTAATGATAGACTTGCTAATATAATGTTAGAATTACAACAAAAAGGAGCAATAAATATTAATTTAGTAACTCCTACTCCTCATATTATTGGTATAAAAGAAGCCATTATCAAAGCAAAAGAAAAAGGATTAAAAATTCCTATTATTTATAATACTGGCAGTTATGAAAATATTAATTCTTTAAAATTACTAAATGGTTTAATAGATGTTTATTTACCTGATCTAAAATATTATAATGATAATATAGCAATTAAATACTCTAATACTAAAAACTATTTTAATATTGCAACTAATAATATTAAAGAAATGTATAATCAAGTTGGTACACCTAAATTTGATAGAAATGGTAATATTATAAAAGGAGTCATTGTTAGACATTTAATGTTACCAACTCATTTAGATGATTCTAAACAAATTATTAAATATTTATATGATACATATAAAGATAATATTTATTTAAGTATTATGAATCAATATACTGTAATTAAACCATTAAAATATAAAGAATTAAATCATAGAATAAAAAATAAAGATTATGAAGAATTAATTGATTATGCTATAAATATTGGAATTAAAAACGCTTATTGTCAATTAAATAAAACAAGTAATAAGAAATATATTCCTAATTTTGATTTGGAAGGAATTTAATTTCTTTTTTTTATATCGATAATATTAGAATTTAATTCAAATACTACTTGATTAACATCAATAGATTCAAATACACTATTAGCAAGAGAATAAGTTATTATTTCTAAATTATCTTCATTTAAAGAATTAAAAGTTATAGTTAAAATATCTTTATCTAATTTATAATCTATTATATCTTTTTTACTTAAATAACTTCTTAAATTAGTATTATAAAAATAATTTCCCTTTAAAGAATCTATTATTATTTTTACTTTATTATCATGACTATTTATATATTTAGTAACTGGAACATAATAATCATCATATTGATAATAAACTATTACTTTTTCTATATCTTTTATATTATTAATATCATAAGTTTTATTAATACCAATTGATTCATTTAATAAAATTGGTATATTTTTATTATTCTTTTCTAATTTAGTTAATGGTTTATTATCTATAGTAATAATTACATTATCTATATCTTTTAATTCTATAAGACTATATACTATACTTTCTATTACTTTCTCTTCTAATACTTTATTAACTTTTAATAAATCACTAGAAAAATCTATAGTAATTATTTTATTATTTAACTTAATATCATTTATTTTAGTATTACTTGGTATTAATCCTTTTAAATTATTATATTTTTTATTAGTAATTGATAATTCATTTAATATATCTTTAACATTTTCAATAGTATTATTTCTTCTAAGTAAATAATCTACTTTAACAAGATAATTATCATTATTTAATAAATATACATGTGTAATATTTAAATTACTAACATATTCTGTTTCTATAATATTATTATTCTTTTTATTTATAAAATTAAAAGATAAAGAAACAATCATAATAAATACTATTATTAACGTATAATAAATCTTATTTATAAACATTTTTATTAACATAATTCACCTAATTAATAATATGAAAAAACATACTAAATTAGTACGTTTCAAAGTGATATTTCATTTAGTTTTAAAAGTTCAACAACAGCTGCTGCTCTTCCTTTAACTCCTAATTTTTGCATAGCATTAGAAATATGATTTCTAACTGTCTTTTCCGATATATTTAATATTTTAGCAATATCTTTTGTTGTTTTATTTTTAATTAATAATGTAAATACCTCTTTTTCTCTAATTGTTAATATATTATTCATATAATCTCCTACAAAATATTATATGAAATTAATTATTTTTCGTTATTCTTTAAAACTAATTGAAATATACATTTTCTTTTCAAACTCTTCTTGTATACTTTTCATAATATTAACAACAAGACTTTTATCATGATTATTTGATTTAATTACAACCGAAATAGAATCATCTTTTATTTTAACAAAACTATCTAATTGAAATTCGTTCTTTATCTTTTTTTCTAACTCACTTTCTTTACTACTTATTAATGATATATATCTTAAATCTTCATATATTTCATTCTTTTCATCAACACTTAATTCATTATTACTAAGTTTCCCCTGTAATTCATTTAACAAAATATTTCTCTCTTCATCAAGTTCAACTCTCATACTTGCAATAATATCACTTGATGTAATACTAACTTTATCAACTTTATCTGTTTCTTTATCAATTATATTACTATTATTAGTAATTAATAATTCATTAGGCATAGTAATATAATAAACACTTAAAACAAGTGCTAAACTAGTTAATGTTAAAAACCATATTCCCTGTTTATTAATCATAAAAAGTCCTCCTAATTAATTATATTAGGAAGACTAATTAATATGACTATTGATTATAAACAATTAATTCATGTTGAGATCTAGTTACTGATACATAATATAAATATTTTTCTGATTCAGTATATTTATTATTAATATCTGTATAAATAATAACAAAATCAAATTCTAATCCTTTAGCTAAATAAGAAGGTATTATTAATAAATTAGGATTATTAACTAATTCTTTATCTAACATATTAGATATATTATATATATCTTTTAATAAATTATATAACTTATTAGTTTCATAATTATTTTTAGTTATTATAGCAACTCTTTTATAATTATCAATTCCATAATCTAAATCTTTTTTTATACTATCTATATCTTCAGTATTTCTTTTAATAACAGGCTTATGATTACTATTACGAACAGCAACTATATGATTTAGATTTAATATACTATTTGCAAATTCAATTATTTCTTCACTTGAACGATAAGTTTTAGTTAGTCTTAAGTATTTGCTATCCAAAATAATATTATTTAATTCTTCTAAAGAATTATATTTATAATAAGGATTAATTGTTTGATTAACATCACCAAGTATAGTAAATGATGCTTTTTTAAATATTTTCTTTAAAATAATAAACTGCATTTTATTATAATCTTGAGCTTCATCAATAACTATTTCTTTTACTAAATTACTATAAGGAAATTCATTAATTAATCCTTTTAAATAAATAGTAAACTATCTTCATAATAAATATCTTTACAATAAATAAATTTATTTAAATCCGTATCAGAAATATAATATATATTACTAATACTTTTATAAAAGTTATAATATAAATCTTTAAAATTAGAATTAAAATTACTTAAACGATATAACTCTTTTATTATCTTTCTTTTATACTTAGCAATATTTAATTTATTAAAACTACATATATAATCTGCTATTTTATTATATGTTTCGATAATACTTAATTTATTATATTTTAAAAATAAATTATTTAATTCTTCCTTCTTATAATAATAATCTTTATTAATTAAGTCATCATAAAAGTAAATACTATTTTTTAAATCTAAAACATATTTTTCAAGTAAATCTATCATTTGATCACTTTGTTTAAATTTTATTAAATCTTTATCAACTGATTCATTATAATATCTTGCAATAAATTCAGGGAAACTTTCAACTCTTTTATATTCTTTTAAATAAGATGATTGAAAATCAGAAAAGGTTGTTTCTTTGGTATTATCTTCTCCAAGTTCTGGTAAAACGTTGGAAATATAAGATGAAAAGATATCATTAGGAGAAAATATTAAAATATTATCACTTCTAAGTCCATTAATCTGATAAAGTAAGTAAGCTATTCTATGAAGGGCAACACTAGTTTTACCTGATCCTGCAATTCCCTCAACAATTAAATTTTTATCTGTTAAATTACGAATAATAGCATTCTGTTCTTCTTGAATAGTATTAACAATATTTTTCATTTTATCACTTGAATTATCTGTTAATACTTGTTGTAATACTTCATCAGTAATATTTAAGGAATTATCAAATACTCGAATAAGTTTTCTATTTTCTATTTTATACTGTCTTTTTAAAAGTAAATTTCCAAATACTTTACCTTCTGGAGCATCATATGAAGTATTACCTAAATCATTTTGATAAAATAAAGAAGCAATTGGACTTCTCCAATCATAAATATAATTATTATTATCATCATCTGTTAGATATGTAATACCAATATAAATTTGATAAATTTTATCACTTTTAAAATCTATTCTTCCAAAATAAGGACTATTCTTTATTCGAAGAAGTTTTTTTAAATATTTACTTTTCCTTTCAAACTCATTTAGTTCCATATCACTTTCTAATAAGTTGCTTTGAATTTCAAATTTATCCATACTACCAATTTCTTTAAAGATATATTTTTGAAATTCATAATTTTTGATGGATTCAACTTCCATCTTTCCGCCTAATTCATCAAGTCTTTTATCAAGTAACATAAGAGTGTTTTTGAGGTATAATATTTCATCCTCAAAATTTTTTTCATTCATTTTACCTCCTATACATAAAATAAATGATCTTTGAAAAACTGCATTACAATAATATAAAATTAATTAATTTTTGTCAAGTATTTTTTTTTATCTAGTTTTTATTAGAAATTTATGTTATATTAAAGAAAAAGGAGGATATATGTTTGAAGAAACTGTTAAATACTTAAAAAAGAAAGTTAAAGAAATACCTAAAATTGCTATAATCCTAGGATCAGGACTTGGAAGTTTAAGTGATGAAATAGAAGAGAAAGAAACTATTTTATATAAAGATATTCCTAATTTCCCAGTATCTACTGTTCCTGGACATAAAGGAGAATTAATATTTGGCAAATTAAGTAATATTCCTATTATTGCAATGAATGGAAGGTTTCACTACTACGAAGGATATGATTTGAAAGATGTTACTTATCCTATTCGAATATTTAAATTATTAGGAGTTGAAACTTTAATATTAACTAATGCTGCTGGTGGTATTAACTTAGATTTTAATAAAGGAGATTTAATGATTATAGAAGATCAATTAAGTTTCTTTGCTGAAAGTGTCTTAAGAGGTCCTAACTTAGATGAATTTGGGGAAAGATTTATAGATATGTCAAATGTATATGATAAAGACTATATTGAAATATTAAAACCTATTATGAAAAAAATAACTGGTAAATGTCATACAGGAGTATATGCTTATATGAAAGGGCCAACCTTTGAAACACCTGCCGAAATTAGAGCTTTAAGAATTATGGGAGCAGATGCAGTTGGAATGTCTACTGTTCCAGAAGCAGTTGTAGCAAGACACTCAGGAATTAAATGTATAGGAATATCTTGTATTACTAATATGGCAGCCGGTATTAATGACGAAATACTTTCACATAACGATGTTAAAGAGACTGCTTTAAAAGTAGAAGATAACTTCAAAAAAGTTATAAAAGAATTAGTTAAAAGCATATAAAAACGATGTTCAAATGAACATCGTTATTTTTTTAGTAAACTGTAATCATACAAGTTGAAGAAGAACCTCCACCATTAGGTGTTACTGTTATAGTTGCGGTTCCAGCACTAACACCAGTGATTTCTCCATATTGATTTACACTTGCAACATTTGGATCACTTGATGAATATGTAACTGTTTTATTACTTGCATTACTTGGGTTAACTGTTGCAGATAATGTCATACTATCTCCTATAGCAAGATTAGCAACTGTTTCACTTAATTCTACACTAACAGCTGGATTATTCTTAACTGTATATGTAACACTTGTACTAATATTTTCTCTTTTTGTTCTAACAGAAATAGTAACTGTTCCTTCTTTTAATCCAATTACTTTACCTGTATCTAAATCAACTGTTGCAATACTTTCATCACTACTTGAATATGAAACTGCTTTATAAGTTGCATTAGATGGATTAAATATAGGAGATAAAGTATCTGTAGAACCAACAAATAATTCTCTTGTAGCAGCACCAACTGATATACTTTTTACTGGTACAGTAGCAACTCCTCCTCCTACTTCAACAGTAATTGTATCAGATAATTTACCATCCGTTGTTTTAGCAGTAATTGTTGTACTACCACTTCCTTTAGCCTTAATTACACCACTCTGATTTACTATTTCTACTACTTCTGGATTTGCACTTGTCCATTGAACTGATGGATTAGATGCATTAACTGGTTCATAAGCAACAAATAATTGTTTTGTAGGACTACCAGCAACTAAATATGTATATTTAGTTGTAATATAAATCTTACTTAGACCAACTGAGAAATTACCAACTGTAACACGAGTTACAGAAGTTAAATTATTAACCGTAGATGCAACTATTTCAGTTGTACCAATTCCTTTTGCTGTAACTAAACCATTTTCATCTACTGTTGCAATCTTTGGATTATTACTTAACCATCTAATTGAATCAACTGCACCACTTGGTGAAACTGTAGGTTCTAATAACACAGTTGCTCCCAAAGTTAAACTTTTTTCTTTAGGTGTTGAAACAGAACTAGGATAATCAGTAGTTGTATATGAATTTCCTTCTACGACTGTTACCTCACCCTTTTTATAAACTGATACATTAGCTTCAGCTTTAATTGAATTATTATTAGATGATACTGTAATAACTGCACTACCTTCTTTAATACCTGTTATTCTACCATTTGAATCTACTGTTGCAACAGTTGGATCACTTGATGTAAAATTCATATTTAATTCCGTTGCATTAGATGGCTCAACTCTATATGATAATAAATATGTTGAACCAGCTGCTAAATTAATATTAGTACTATTAAGAATAATAGATGATAAAGATACCATTTTATTACCAACAGATACAGTAGTACTTGCAGCTACACCATTATCAGTAACTGCCGTTATAGTAGCAGTACCTTCTCTTAAAGCTGTAACATATCCTGTAACCTCATTAACATAAACTACACTTGAATCACTACTTTCATATTTTAATCTCTTATTTTCAGAATTTTCTGGTAATATTGTAGCAATCAATTGATACCCTTTACCTTTTTTAATACCTACTTCATTCTGATTTAAGATAATTGCATCAGGTAAAATTTTAGATGCAAAACTAATAACATTAAAATGAATCATAACTACTATTGACACTGCAAAAACAACAATAACTAATGTTATTTTCCAAACAGCACCAAAAAACTTATTACCAGCACTTAATTCATCATCGTTATTATCTAAATTAGTTTCATTTTTCTTATTATAAACAACTTTATTGTTTCCATTATTTTGATTTTTAAATTCAGTAAACATATATACCTCCATATCCTTATATTTGTATTATAACACATCATTTTTAAAATTAAAATACCCTAAATGCTTTATATGTAAAATTTTCTATTTTTTTATAAATAGCTAATTCACTATTATCTTCTAAAAATAATATATAATCAAGATTAGATTCATAATTTATAATATTTCCATTTTTTATTTTTTTTAATAATTCTTTATCTACAACATTAATACTTTTAATATCTAAACTATCTTTTATACTAATAATATTATATTCAGAATCTATATCATTACTATCTTCTAATTTAAAGATACCACTTTTAGTTCTAACTAATTCTTCCATAGTCATAGGAATATTTAAATATTCTCCTATATCATTAATTAAACTTCTAATATATGTTCCTTTACTAACTACTGTTCTAAATTTAAATGTATTATTATCAAAACTCAATAATTCTATTTCATAAATACTAACTTCTCTCTTAGGTAATTCTATATCTATATTACCTCTAGCATATTCATACAATTTTTTACCATTTATTTTAACAGCAGAATATTTTGGAACTGTTTGTAAATAAGTTCCAGAAAAATGATTAAATGCTTTTAATAATTCTTCTTTACCAAGATTATAATTACTATTTTTTTTAATAATTGTTCCTATTATATCATAAGTATCAGTTTGAATACCTATTCTAACTGTAGCGATATATTCTTTTTTATCAAGAGTTAGTAACTCTAATATTTTAGTTCCTTTATTAATTCCAAGAACCATTAATCCTGTTGCAAGTGGATCTAATGTACCAGCATGTCCAACATGTTTAGTATTTAACTTTTTACTAACTTTATTTACAACATCACGACTAGTAATCCCTTTTTCTTTATTAATTAAAATTATTCCATTCATATAAACCTTTCATTAAAAAACATAAAATAACAGTGTTATTTTATGATTTTTCACATGTACAAGTTGCATAATATCCACCAAGAATTGTATTTCTTTTTAGAGTACAAACTACTGGATTAAATAATCTTGTAGTTCCTTGGAAACAATAATATCTAGTATCTCCAAAAGAATTAGTAAATTCACGTTGATTTGCATTTTGTTTGACAGTTGTACTTTTAACATTTCTTAAACAAGTTTGCTTATCATTGGAAGATCCAAAATAATATTCTAATCCGCCAATTGATGATGTTATTTTAAACTTACACTTTGCTGATGTTACATCTGCTGATTTACTAAGAACACTAATATTTATTGCACCTGAAGAAGCATTTGTACTACCTGTTGTATTAGTAGAACTTCCGTCTAAATAAGCATAATAATATTTTTTATAAGTATTATTGTTATTATCAGTTATTGTAATTGTATATTTATAATAACCATTTCCTTTATTAAAATAAATTATATCTCCAACTTTACTTGCAAATGTAGCACTAGATACAGATGTAGTTAAATTACTTTCAGTAGTACCTTTTTCTAATTTATACTTAACATTCTTTATACAACTATCAAATGTTGTAACTTTCATACCAGCTTTATTACCAGTAAATTTATTATTTTTAGCTTTAGTAAAATCATTAGTATTATAAACCTTACCCTTTGTACTGGATGTTCCAGCATATCCTTCAATTATTATACTATCTGCACTACAAGAACTAGAACTTCCAGATCCTTGAGAGTTTCCAGATCCTCCTGGATCATCTGAATTTGTTGGAGTTTCCGGATTAGTTGGTGTAACAATTTCTTCATTATTTTTTATATCTACAAAAGTATAAGCCATTTTGCCACCATCTTCTGTTTTTAAAGTAACTAATACAAGTCCTTCTTTTAATGCATACATAATACCGTTAGAATCAATATATAATTTATCAGAATCCCCTGAGATAAATTCTACATTCTTATTAGTAGCGTTAGAAGGACTAATTGTATATTCTAATTTTTTTCTACCTCCTACTTCTAAAGAAATAGATTCTGCACTATTAAGTTCTATTGATGTTACTGGTATATTATTTGCTTCAACAATAACTTCACATATTTTAGAAATTCCATTCTCTGTACTAACTTTAATAGTACACTTTCCTGGAGATACTCCTGTAACATTACCATTTTCATCTACTTCAGCAATATTAGGATTACTTGATGTCCAAATCAATTTAGAATTGGATGCACTATCAGGTTTTACTTCTGTTAAAATTTTTGCAGTTTTACCAACTACTAATCCTTCATTAAGACCATAAATAACTAAATCAACTGGTTTTATTTCAGTTTCTTTTTCAGTAACATTAACAGTCATAGTTGCAGATAAATTACTATTTTTATCTTTAACTGTAATTGTAGTAACACCTACAGATATAGCATCAACTATACCTTCATCATCAACTTCTGCAACTCTAGTATTACTACTCTTATAAGATAATTCTCCTGTCTTTGCTCCTTCAGGACTAACATTAATTTCAAGCATTATATTCTTTCCAACTTGTAAAGATAATTCTTCTGTTACAAAACTAATACTTTCTATATTAATAATTTGTTCTTCCTTTTTATCAACTGTTACTATACATTGACCAACATATTTTTCACCATCTCGCTCATATTCTGCATAAATAGTGGTAGTACCCTCACTAACTCCCGTAACTTTACCACTATCTTTATCAACAATTGCTATTGATGTATCATCAGAATAATAATTAACTTTATAATCCTCTTCATTTATATAAAGAACTAATGCTGTTAAATAAGCTGATTCTTTTTCTTCTAATGGTAATTTACTCTTAATTTGAACAACTGGTTTTTTCGTGATAATTGAATCGCTTGGTTTAGTACTTTTAGTACATGCTTTAGCCATAACAACAAATATTATAACTACAACAATGAATCCAATAACAATAAAAGCTAATCTCTTTATTTTTTCTTTATCAAATTTATTATTATCATCGTCATCATAATAATCTTCATCATTCTCTTTCTCTATATAATCAGTATACATAATTACACCCCAATTCTATCTACATTATATCATAATATTTATTAATTTCAATAAATTTATATTTAAAATTTTTATAGAATTTCCGATGTAAGATAATTTTAACGTGGTTTATTGATATTAAAAAAATAAGTATTTTTTATTAATACTTACTTTTTTATATTTTATCATTTGATTAGTACTAGAATTTCAAGTCAAAATATTTAATTTTCTATATTATTTTTTTGAATTAATGGATGAGGATGTTAAAGATTTTGTATCAAGTGGTGTAACTTTACATTCAGAAGAATTATATATATTTATGCCACATTTAGTTGGTTTGCTATTTAAAGAATAAAGTGTCCTGCTAGCAGTACCATTACTATTTAGAAGTCGTGAACATGGTGTACATTTACCATTACAACAAACTCTACTATAAAGCTCATTATAACTGTAACCTCCCAAATTAACCTTAAATTTAGCTTCTAATTTTTTAGTACTAGCATAATAATTTAAAGTTACTGAACTAATTGAAGGTTTCGTTTTCTTTATACTTCCAGTTGAGCCAATTGTAGTTGATGATTTACCATAAATTGCTTGGGTAGTACTACTGTATGCAGTATTACCACAAGAATCTTCAACTTTTAATCTATAATATCTATTAGTACTATCATTTGTAGTTCTCGTTACATAGCTTGAAACATTAGATAAACTTGTATTAGAAATGCTATGAGGATTATCAACTTGTTTATCATTTTTACAAGTTGTTTCATTTTTAGCAACACACGAATATACTTTTTTAATACTACAACTACTACTAGTTTTAGCTTTATAGTATATCTTTAAATTTTTATCCTTATACTCATATTCATTAGACGTAATTGAAAGAGTACCGGTATTATTAGAGTTTGAAGAACTATCAAACTGACTCTTGGAACCACATTCACACTTTACAGAAGAACCATTTTTTGTTATTTTACAAACCTTTACACTATAATTTCTTGAAATTCCTTGGAAACACATATATTTTGCATTTAATATTCCAAGGCTTAAAGTTTGAGTTTTTTTAGTGCTCGTATTTTTTGTTGTCTGAACATTATCATAGCACGTATTCAAATCAATAGCATTATAATAATAATACTTTAATCCACCTAATATTGCTAATCCTGATGGAGAAAGATTAATACTACAAGATTGTGAATTTTTCGTAATACTAACATTTAAATATCCATCATCTTTTCCACTTACTGATGAACCATCACTTTCAGTTAAAACAGCATAATAATCTTTTTTATATTCTTTACCATCTTTATCTTTTACAGTTATGGTGTAATGGTAATATCCATTTCCTTTACTAAAAGAAATTATATCACCAAGACCTGTTGCAAATGTACCTGTGGTTGGATTACCCATAGATGATTTATTTGTTCCAAATTCCAGAGAATATGTAACTTTATCAATACAGTTATTAAATTCTGTAACCTTCATACCACCGTTTTTCTTAAATTTATTATTTTCAGCATTGGTAAATCCTTGATTAGAAACAGTTCCTTTTGTTCCACCGTTAGTATATCCTTCTATAATAATACTATCCGCACTACATGAATTGGAACTTCCTCCATCGGAACCACCTGATCCTCCGCTACCATCATTGCCATTATCACTGTCATTGTTGTTATTATCATTATTATCGTTACTATTGTCATTATTGCTATCATTTCCATTGTTACTGTCGTCGTTATTGCCACCATTATTGTCACTATCATCATTACCATTATCATTATTATTATCACTAGCACCACCACCTGATGTCTTATTTATATTAATAGCAATTATTTGTTGTTTTGATCCATCTTCTGTTGTTAATGTTACAGTTACAAAACCTTCTTTTAATGCAAGCATAGTTCCATCTGATATAACCATTAATTTATCTTCATCACTAGATTTGAATGTTACATTTTTATTAGTAGCATTATCTGGAGAAATTGTATATTCTATTTTTTGTCTTCCACCAACTTCAAGTGAAATTGAATTAGAACCGCTAATAGTAACCGATTCAACTGGAATAGAATCAGATTCTACAATAATATCACAAGTTTGAGAAATGCCATTTTCCGTTGTTGCCATAATGACACATTTTCCTGGAGATACACCAGTTACATTACCATCCTCATCTACCGTAGCAACATTAGGATTAGTTGTTGTCCATGTTAATTTAGCATTAGAAGCACTATCTGGTTTTACTTCTGCTTTAATTTTTGATGTTTTACCGACTACTAATCCCTCTTCTAATCCATATACGACAAGTTGAACAGGTTTAACATCTGTTTCATCTTCAATTACATTAACTATAATACTAGCAGATAATTCTTTTTTGGAATCTCTAACTGTAATTGTTACTGTTCCAACTGCTATACCATTAACTATACCAGTTTCATCAACTTCTGCAATTGAATTATCACTACTTCTAAAAATTAATCCATCTGTATTAGCATTTTCAGGTTCATATTCTAATTCAAGCATTATATTTTTACCAACTTGTAAAGAAATTTCTTCTGATACAAAGCTTATTTTTTCTAACTTATCTGTTTTTTCATCTGTATTGTCATCTGTATTGTCATCAGTTTTTTCTTTATTTTCAACTGTTACTTCACATTGACCAACATATTTTTGTCCATCAGCATCACTTTCATATTCAGCATATATTTTCGTAGTACCTTCGCCTACCGCTGTTACTTTACCATCTGGTGAAACTACTGCAACATTAGTATTATCTGAATACCAAGTAAGCTGAGGATCTTCTTCATCTATATACAAAACTAATGCTGGTAAATAAGCTGATTCCTTTTCCTCTAATGGTAATTTATTTTTAATTTGAACAACTGGTTTTTTAACATAACTTGTTTCAGGTTGTACATTATTCTTTTTAGTACTTTTAGTACATGCTTTAGCCATTACAATAAATAAAATAACAACTATAACAAAACCTAACACTATAAAGGCTATTTTTTTTATTTTTTCTTTATTGAAACTATTATTGTTATTATCATCATCTGCATAATAATCATTATTATTTTCTTCGGTATAATCGGTATACATATTTATCCCTCCGCTTATAAACATATTTTATCATAGAATATTTTCTATTTCAATATTTTTTTAAATAAAAAAAAACTATATTTCTATAGTTTATTTCATTAATTCTATGATAGAGATTAAAGCTCCATCTCCTCTTCTTTCATCTAACTTTAAGATTCTAGTATATCCGCCATTTCTTGATTCATAACGTTTTGCTAAATCATTAAATAATTTATCTACTACCTCTGTATCATTATGGAAAAAAGCAAGAGCAAGTCTACGAGATACTAAATCACCTTTTTTACCATAAGTTATCATTTTATCAACAAACTTACGTACTTCTTTAGCTCTAGTATCAGTAGTTTCAATTCTTTCTTTCATAATAACATCTCTTGTTAGATTTGAAAGCATACTTTTTCTATGTTTATTAGTACGTCCTAATTTTCTATATGCCATAAAATCCTCCTAATCTTCGTCTTTTAAGGTTAATCCCATATCTTTAATTTTATCTAATACTTCTTTTAAAGATTTTTTACCTAAATTACGTATTTTCATAAAATCACTTTGTTTTTTATCTACTAAATCTCTAAGTGTTTTTATATTTGCTCTTTTTAAACAATTAAATGTTCTAACTGAGAAATCTAAATCTTCAATTGGAGTTTCTAATTCTTTAGATTTACTATCTTCAGTTTTCTCTATCATTAATCCAGTTAAATCTTTAATATTACCTAAATCTTCTAATACATTAAAATGTGCTATTAAGATTTTAGATGCTAATCCTAAAGCTTCCTCTGGTTTAATGCTACCATTTGTCCAAACATTTAAAATCAATTTATCATAATTTTCATTTTGCCCAACGCGTGCATTATCTACTTCATAAGATACTCTTTCGATTGGTGAATAAAGTGAATCAATTGCAATAGTTCCAACTTTTTTAATATCAAGTAATTTCTTATTCTCTTCACTTCTTACATATCCACGTCCATTAGTTACAGTCATTTCCATAACTAGATGTGCTCCACGACTAATCGTTGCAATATGTAAATCTGGATTAATTATTTCAAGATCTGCATCTAATGTAAAATCTCCAGCTTTAATTTCTTTTTCATCTTCTTCACAAACAATATCTAAATGCATATATTTCATATTATCAGAGTAATTTTTTACAACAACACTTTTTAAATTTAAAATAATTGTTGTTACATCTTCTATAACTCCATCTATTGTTTGAAATTCATGTTGTACTCCATCAATTTTTACACTAGAAATTGCACTTCCTGGAAGACTTGATAAAAGTACTCTTCTTAAAGCATTTCCTATTGTATTACCAAATCCTCTTTCAAGTGGTTCAAGTTCGAATTTTCCATAAAAATTATTTTCAATATAATCAGTTACTTTATAAACTGGTTTTTCAAATGGTATTCCAAAATTTGCCATATTCCCTCCTTATTTAATCACAAATTCTCTATTATCCTCTAGGACGTTTTGGTGGACGACATCCATTATGTGGAATTGGTGTTACATCACTAATTGATGTAATTTCAAGACCAGCTGTTTGAAGTGAACGAATTGCTGTTTCGCGTCCTGGACCAAGTCCTTTAACATAGACTTCTACTTTACGCATACCAGCATCAAATGCTTTTTTACCAGCTGCTTCTGAAGCAAGACCTGCAGCAAATGGTGTTGATTTCTTTGATCCCTTAAATCCTATTGCCCCAGCACTTGCCCAAGCAACAGCATTACCTTCTTTATCTGACAAAGTAACGATTGTGTTATTAAATGTTGCATGAATATGAGCAACACCTTCAGGCACATTCTTTTTTACTTTTCTTTTTCTTTGTTTATAAGCCATAGTTTAACCTCCTTTAATTTTTTTTAAACTATTTCTTTTTATTAGCAACAGTTTTACCTTTACCTTTACGAGTACGTGCATTTCTATTAGTTCTTTGTCCTCTTACAGGTAAACCTTTTTTATGACGAGTTCCTTGATATGAGTTAATTTCCATTTTAGTTTTAATGTTCATATTAACTTCACGTCTAAGATCTCCTTCTGTTAAATGTTTATTAATTTCATCTCTTAACTTATTTATTTCATCTGGAGTTATATCCCCAGCTTTCTTAGTTGGTTCAACTCCAGCATTTGCACAAATTTCTTTTGCAAGATTTCTTCCAATTCCATAAATATATGTTAATGAAATTACAATATGTTTATCATTTGGTATATCTACACCCTTAATACGTGCCATAACTTACACCTCCTATTATCCTTGTGTTTGTTTGTGTTTTGGGTTTTCACAAATTACCATTACTTTACCTTTACGTTTAATTACTTTACATTTAGCACAAATTGGTTTTACAGATGGTTTTACTTTCATAATTTTTCCCTCCTACTTTCTATAGGTTATTCGCCCACGTGTTAAATCATATGGGGATAACTCAACAACAACATTATCTCCTTCTATGATACGAATGTAATTCATTCGCATTTTACCAGAAACGTGAGCTTCAATAATATGCTTATTACTAAGCTCTACTTTGAATTTATAGCCTGGTAAAACTTCCAAAACTTTTCCGTCTACTTCGATTGTATCATTCTTTGCCATTTGACCCTCCTTTTAAATCTCCCGTTAAAATTCTATAACCAGTACTTGTTACTGCAACAGTATGCTCATAATGAGCTGCTAAACTATAATCTTCTGTTTCGATCGTCCAATCATTATCTAAAATAACAATTTCCGGACTACCTAAAGTTAACATCGGCTCTATTGCAATAACCATTCCTTCGCGAAGCAATGGTCCAGTACCACGAGTACCATAATTTGGAACATCTGGTTCTTCATGAACATTTGTTCCTACACCATGTCCAACAAGTTCCTCTACAACTCCTAATTTATGTTTATGAGCATATTCTTCTATTGCTGCTCCAATATCACCAATATGATTACCTGGGCGAACTTCTTGAAGACCAACAAATAATGCCTTTTCAGTATGTTCCATTATATATTTAGCATCATCTGAAACCTCTCCTACTGCATAAGTCCATGCCGAATCTCCATGATAACCTTTATAACATGCCCCTATATCTATTGAAATTATATCACCATTTTTTAATTTTCTATTATCAGGTATACCATGTACCACTTCTTGATTAACACTTGTACAAAGAGTATTTGGAAAACCTTCATAACCCTTAAACGATGGTGTACAACCCTTACTTCTTATAAAATCTTCCGCCAATTTATCTAATTTTTTAGTTGTTATTCCAGATGTAACAAATGGCTTTAAATAGCAATGAGTTTGATAAACAACATTACCAGCTATAGCAAGTAACTCTATCTCCCTCTCACTCTTAATACTAATCATTTAGTATCTCCTCTACTCTAGCTAACATACTATCAATAGTTAAAGAATCAACGAAATGAATATTACCTTTTTTAGTATAAAAATCTATTAAAGGTTTAGTTTTTTCTAAATATGTATCATATCTAGTTTTAAATGATTCTTCATTATCATCACTTCTTAAATATAATTCTCCACCACATTTATCGCATGTATTTTCTACTTTTGGAGTATTTACACCTGTTAATATATTATAAACACTTCCACAATCTCTACATAATCTACGACCAACAATTCTTTTCTTTAATGTTTCATAATCAGATTCAAGAACAATTACTTCTCCTAAATCCAAATTTAAACGTTCTACTGTTTCATCATACATTAATGCTTGTTCTAATGTTCTAGGAAAACCGTCTAAAATATAGCCATTCTTAGTATCATCTTTAATTAATCTTTTTTCTAAAAGTTCAAAAACTATTTCATTAGTTACTAATTCACCACGACTAAGCATATCACTTATTTTTTTACCAAGTTCTGATTCTTCTTTCGAAGCATCTCTTAGTAAATCACCAGTAGATATATGAACATATCCATATTTTTCTACTAATAATTCTGATAAAGTACCTTTACCTGCAGCAGGTGCTGCTATCAAAATGATATTTTTCATCTTAAACGGCTCCTTCTTTTCTTATAAGTTCTTGTAGCAAGACTTCCTTCTAATTGTTTATAAGTTTCAAGTGCAACACCTACAACAATCAAAAGTCCTGTTCCACCAATACTAATACTACTTGGTAATTTAGTAATTGATGTAAATAATATAGGTAAAATTGCTAAAATAATTAATAAAATTGTTCCAACAATTGTTACTCTTGATAAAGTATGTCTAACATACTCTTCAGTTTCATTTCCTGGACGAACTCCTGGAATATATCCACCGTTTTTCTTTAAGTTATCTGCAACATCCTCAGGTTTTAATTGTAAGAACGTATAAAAATAACCAAAGAAGAAAATTAATAATACATATATTACAAATCCAACTGGTTTAGAATAATCCAAATATGTATTTACAAAATTCGTAAATCCTTCTTTATTTACAAAATTAGCAACTGTAGCTGGTATTGCAAGTAAACTTGATGCAAAAATTACTGGTATAACACTTGCAGTATTTAATTTAATTGGTAAAAATGATTGTTCTGATCCATAACTACCAATTGTTTTATTTGCATATTGTAAAGGTATACGACGTTCAGATTCTTGAACATATATTACTCCAATAACAATTGCAAAATAAATTATAACAAATACTGAAAATTTAAGAATACCTAAAGCAAGTTCACTACCTTCTCCTACTACAAATGATGTAAATGCTGTTTGAAACATTGTTGGTAACGTTGCAATAATACCAGCCATTATCATCAAAGATACTCCATTTCCAATACCTTTTTGCGTAATTTGATCACCAAGCCATAAACAGAAAGCTGTACCTGCAGTCATAATTATAGCAACATATAAATAATCAAATGAATTACCAGCACCTAAAAAGGCAAAACTAAATGCATAACCTTCAATAAAAGCAAATATAATACCCATATATCTAGTTATTTGATTAAGCTTTCTTCTTCCAACTGGTCCTTCCTTACTTAATTCTGTAAAATATGGAATAATATCCATTTCTAAAAGTTGAATAATAATGGATGCAGTAATATAAGGACTAACTCCAAGTGCGAATATTGAAAATCTTTTCAAACTTCCTCCACCCATTGCATTAATAAGTTCTAAAAATCCTAAATTCTTTGTAATATTTGTTGTTCCAGGAACCGTAATACCAGTACCTATTATAAATATTAATAATGCACCTAATGTAAAAAATACTCTGTTTCTTAAATCCTTATTTGTAGGTGCAAATATTTGCTTCAACATAGCAAACATTAGATCACCTCAATTTTACTTCCACTATTATTTATTTTTTCGATTGCAGATTTTGAAAATTTATGAGCTTTAATTGTTATTTTCTTTTCTAATTCACCATTACCTAAAACTTTTACTCCATCTAATTGATTTTTTAAAAGTCCTGTTTCTTTTAGTAATTCTGGTGTAACAACATCTCCATCATTAAATCTATTTAAATCTGAAACATTAACTGTAGCATATCTAATTTTAAAATCACTATTTGAAAATCCTCTTTTTGGTAAACGTCTATAAAGTGGTAATTGTCCACCTTCAAATGTAGCGGGAATTGATACACCTGATCTTGCTTTTTGTCCTTTTTCTCCACGACCACTTGTCTTACCAAGACCTGAACCCATTCCACGTCCTACTCTTTTTCTTACATGCTTTGCAGCAGTATTTCTTTCTAATTCATGTAACTTCATTATCCTAATATCTCACTTTCTGTTTTTCCTCTTAATTTAGCAACTTGTTCCTTTGTTTTAATAGATTTTAAAGCATTAATTGTAGCTGTTGCCATATTTAATTTAGTTCTTGAACCAAGTGATTTACTTGAAATATCATGAACACCAGCAAGCTCTAGTACAGCACGAACAGCTCCACCAGCAATAAGTCCAGCTCCGGCAGGTGCTGGTTTAATTAATACGCGAGCAGCCCCACTTTTTCCAATAGCTTCATGTTCAATAGTACGTCCATCAATTAAAGTGATTTTAATTAAATTTTTATTTGCAGTTTGAATAGCCTTCTTAATAGCATCTGGTACTTCTGATGCTTTACCAATTCCTATTCCAACTGTTCCTTTTTTATCTCCAACAACAACAGTTGCCGAAAAACGTCTTTGTCTTCCACCTTGAGTAACTTTAACAACACTCTTAACTTCAACAACTTGTTCTTCATATGTTTTAACGTTCTTGTTGTCTCTTTCTTTCTTTCCTTTTTGCATAGATCCTCCTTAGAATTCTATTCCACCATCGCGTAAGGCTTCTGCAAGAGCTTTAACACGACCATGATAAAGGTAACCTCCTCTATCGAATACAACCTTACTAATTCCAGCTTTTTTAGCTTTCTTAGCAAGATTTTCACCAACTAATTTAGCTGCTTCAACGTTACTTCCATTTCCTTTATTTTCTAAAGAGGAAGCACTTACTAGAGTAATACCTTCTTCATCATTAATAATTTGAGCATAAATATTTGTATTAGACTTAAATACACATACACGTGGAACATCATGAGTACCAAATACTTTAGTTCTAACACGTTTATGTCTTTCAACTCTAACATCATTTCTTGATACTTTACTAATCATATTTCCTCCTTACCAATTAGGCAGCTTTCTTACCTTCTTTACGACGAATATATTCATCTTTATAACGAATACCTTTTCCTTTATAAGGTTCAGGTGCACGTACTTTTCTAATATTAGCAGAATATTCTCCTACTAATTCTTTAGAAATACCTGATACAGTAATTTCAGTATTACTAACAAGTTCTACTTTAATTCCTTCTGGTATATTCATTTCAACTGGATGAGAATATCCAGCATTAATTACTAATGTATTTCCTCTAACATTGAAACGATATCCAACACCAACTATTTCTAAACCTTTTTTATATTCTTCAGTTACTCCCTTAATCATGTTAGTAAGATTAGCATTAATAGTACCATGTAAAGCCTTAGTAGTTTTAAGTTCATTAGCTCTTTTTAAAACTATTTCATTATCATTCATTTCCATTTTTATAACTTCTGGTAATGTTAAACTTAATTCTCCTTTTTTACCCTTTACAGTTACTTTATTTCCTTCTGCTTCAACACTAACACCTTCAGGAATAATAATTTTTCTATTTCCTATACGGCTCATAATAATCTCCTATTCTACCAAATATAAGCTAGTACTTCTCCACCTAAGTTATTCTTACGAGCTTCCTTATCAGTCATTAAACCTTTACTCGTAGAAATAATAGCAATACCAAGACCATTTAATACTTTAGGAATTTCATCATTCTTAGCATAAACTCTTAGTCCTGGCTTTGATATTCTCTTAAGTCCAGTAATAACTCTTTCTTTATTTGGTCCATATTTTAATGTTAAAACAATTGTTCCTTGAACATCTTCTTTAGTTTCTTTATAATCTTCTATAAATCCTTCTTCTTTTAAGATTTTAGCTATTTCTAATTTCATTTTAGAAGATGGAACAGAAACTTCTTGATAGCGCATTCCATTTGCATTACGAATTCTCGTTAGCATATCAGCAATTGTATCTGTTACTACCATAAATTTATATCCTCCTTTTTACCAGCTTGATTTTTTAACACCTGGTATTTGTCCTTTGTAAGCTAATTCACGAAAACAGATTCTGCAAATTCCAAATTTACTCATAACAGCATGTGGTCTTCCACATCTTTCACAACGAGTATATTCACGAACTTTATATTTTTGTTTTTTATTAGCTTTATTTATCATACTTTTTTTAGCCATAATTTCCTCCAATTACTTTCTAAATGGCATTCCAAGTTCATTTAATAAATCGAATGCTTCAGCGTTACTTTTAGCAGTTGTTACAAATACAATATCCATTCCACGAACTTTAACAACATTATCATATTCAATTTCAGAGAAGATTAATTGTTCTTTAATACCTAAAGTATAATTTCCTCTTCCATCAAATGCTCTTGGACTAACACCACGGAAATCTCTAACTCGAGGTAAACCTATACTAATTAATTTATCCATAAAATTATACATAGCTTCCCCACGAAGTGTTACTTTACATCCAATTGATTGTCCTTCTCTTAAATGAAATCCAGCAATAGACTTCTTTGCTTTTGTAATAACTGGTTTTTGTCCAGTAATAACTGTTAAATCATTAACTGCTGCATCTAATAATTTAGAATTTGTTGTAGCATCTCCTACTCCAATATTAACAACAATCTTAGAAAGTTTTGGTACTTCCATAACTGATTTATAACTATATTTTTCTTTTAAACTTGGAATAACTTCTTTCAAGTATTTTTCTTTTAGGCGGTTCATCAATAATTCCTCCTTCTTTAATCAAACTTCTCGTTTGATTTCTTTGAAACTCTTACTTTTTTCTTTGTTTTTTCGTCAACAGTAATTCCTACTCTAGTAGGTTTCTTTGTTTTAGGATCTATTAACATAACGTTAGATGCATTAATAGGTGCTTCTACTTCAAGAATTCCTCCTGATTCATTACCACCACTTTTTTGATGTTTATGAACAATATTAATTCCTTCAACTATAACTCTATTTTCATCTCTTAATACTTTTTTAATAGTTCCATCTTTACCCTTATTAGAACCAGCAATTACTATAACTTTATCACCTGTTTTTAATCTCATAATACACCTCTATAGTACTTCCTTAGCAAGAGAAACTATTTTCATGAAATCTTTATTATCACGAAGTTCTCTAGCAACTGGTCCAAAAATACGTGTTCCCACTGGACTCTTATCATCTTTTATTATAACACAAGCATTATCGTCAAACTTAATATAAGATCCATCATCTCTTCTTACACCAAATTTAGAACGAACGATAACTGCTTTAACAACTTTACTCTTTTTAACAGTACCGTTTGGAATAGCATTTTTAACTGTTCCAACAACGATATCACCAATATTTCCAGTCTTAACTTTACTTCCACCTAAAACTCTAATAACTAATAGTTCACGAGCTCCAGAATTATCAGCAACTTTAAGACGACTTTCTTGTTGAATCATAATTCCTCCTTATCATGTTATCCTATAGAATAACAGCTTTTTCTACAATTTCCTTTAAATAGAAATATTTTGTTTTAGATAATGGTCTAGTTTCAACTATTCTAACTGTATCTCCAACACCTGCTATATTATTTTCATCATGTACTGCATACTTCTTAGAATACTTTACTCTTTTACCATATAATGGATCTTTTTTATAAGTTTCAACCACTACAGTAATAGTTTTATCACAAACATTACTAACAACTTTTCCAACTAACTCTTTACGTCTTTTTTCCATTATTTAGCCTCCATCTCACGTTCACGAAGAACTGTCTTGCATCTTGCTACATCATGTCTCAATTCTTTGATTCTTGAAGGTTTCTCTAAATTACCAAGTGCAGATGAAAAACGTAAATTAAATAATTCTTGTTTTGCATCAAAAACTTTCTTTTCAATTTCTTCAGTGGTCATTTTTCTTATTTCATTAACCTTCATTCTATTCACCACTTTCCATTTCTTTTGTTACAAACTTAGTTTTAATTGGTAATTTATGAGCAGCAAGTCTAAATGCTTCACGAGCAACACTTTCTTCTACTCCACCAATTTCAAACATGATTTTACCTTCTTTAACAACAGCAACCCATTTATCTACAGCACCCTTTCCTTTTCCTTGACGAGTACCTAATGGTTTACTTGTTACTGGCATATGTGGAAATATGTTAATCCATACTTTTCCTCCACGCTTCATATATCTTGTCATAGCAACACGAGCAGCTTCTATTTGATTAGTTGTAATCCAAGCTCCTTCACGCGCCATAAGTCCAAATTCACCAAATGATAATGTTGTATTTCCTTTAGCTTTACCTTCATATGGTAATCTATGAACTCTTCTATATTTAACTCTTGCTGGAATTAAAGCCATAATTACTTACCTCCATTCTTTGAAGGAAGAATTTCTCCTTTATAAATCCATACTTTTACGCCAATTTTACCAAATGTAGTATCAGCTTCTGATTGAGCATAATCTATATCAGCTCTAAAAGTATGTAGTGGAATTGTACCTTCCTTATATCCTTCTGATCTTGCCATGTCAGCTCCACCAAGTCTTCCTGAAACACTAGTTTTAATTCCCTTAGCTCCAGCTTTCATAGCATTCTTAATAGCACGTTTTTGGGCCATTCTGAATGATGCTCTATTTGAGATTTGTTTTGCAATAGAATCAGCAACAAGTTTAGCATTAATATCAGCTTTCTTAACATCAACGATTGATACTTGCACATTAGTTCCAACTAATTTTGAAAGTTCTTTCTTAAGCTTTTCAATTTCTTCTCCACCTTTTCCTATTAATACTCCAGGTTTAGCAGAATGAATTGTAACTTCAAACTTCTTTTTAGTCTTTTCTACTTCAACTTTTGCAATACCCTTATCTACTAATTTTTTATCAAGATATTCACGAATCTTAATATCTTCTTTTAAAACCTTAGCAAAATCTTTCTTAGGAGCATACCATTTAGATTCCCAGTCTTTATTTATACCAATTCTTTGTCCTATTGGACTTACTTTTTGTCCCATAATATCTCCTATCTTTCCTTAACATGAACTACTATATGACTAGTTCTTTTATCTTTATGTCCTATATATCCACGAGAATCAAACATAACTCTTTTCATAACAGGACCTGCGTCTACTCTTGCTTCACTAACAAATAATTTTGTTTCATCTGCCTTTTCATTATGGATAGCATTAGCTGTTGCAGATTCAAGTACTTTTAATATTAGTTTGGAAGCTTTAGTATTATAATTTACTAATATGGTTTTTGCGTCTTTAACATCTTTTCCACGTATTAAATCAATAACAAGTCTTGCTTTAATAGGTGAAATTCTTTGCATTTTTGCAATTGCATATGATTCCATACTTTTTTCCTCCTAATAATAACTATTTATCTTTATTTTCGCCATGTCCACCAAATTTACGAGTTAATGAAAATTCTCCTAATTTGTGTCCAACCATATCCTCTGTAATATATACTGGAATAAATTCACGTCCATTATGTACAGCAAATGTATGTCCAATAAATTCAGGATAAATTGTTGAACGGCGAGACCAAGTCTTAATAACTTCTTTCTTTCCAGATTCATTTAAACTTTGAACCTTCTTTAGTAATCTATCGAATACATAAGGTCCTTTTTTCAAACTTCTTGCCATAATTTACTCTCCTTACTTACCATTTCTTCTACGAACAATTAACTTGTCGCTAGCTTTTTTTGTACGAGTCTTATATCCAAGTGCTGGTTTACCCCAAGGAGTAACTGGTCCTTTTCTACCAACTGGTGCACGACCTTCACCACCACCATGTGGGTGATCATTAGGATTCATAACTGAACCACGAACAGTTGGACGAATACCCATATGACGACTACGTCCTGCTTTTCCTAAATGAACAAGTTCATAATCAGCATTTCCAACTTCTCCAATTGTTGCCATACATGTTCCAAGAATCTTACGTTGTTCTCCGCTTGATAAACGAATCATAACATATTTTCCTTCACGACCAAGTATTTGAGCACTGGAACCTGCACTTCTTGCTAAAGCTCCACCTTTTTTAGGACGAAGTTCAATATTATGAATAACAGTACCAACTGGTATATTCATAATAGGTAAAGCATTTCCTATTTTGATATCAACATTTTCTCCACTGATTATTCTATCTCCAACTTGAATATCTTTTGGAGCTATAATATATCTTTTTTCTCCATCAATATAATTGATTAAAGCAATATTTGCAGAACGGTTAGGATCATATTCTATACTAGCAACTGTTCCTTCTATATCAAATTTATTTCTCTTAAAATCAATTATACGATATTTTCTTTTTTCTCCACCACCGTGATGTCTAACAGTGATACGTCCTTGATTATTACGTCCACCATTTTTCTTAAGTGTAACAGTTAGACTTTTTTCTGGAGTGCTTTTAGTAATTTCTTCATTAACTAATGTACTCATTTTACGTCTACCATTTGTTGTAGGTTTAAAATTCTTAATAGCCATAACAACCTCCTAGTTCATTTCAATCGTTTGTCCGGCTTTAAGAGTAACTATTGCTTTCTTACATCTATTACTAAGTCCAGGATAACGACCTACTCTTTTTTTCTTAACTGGCATGTTCATAGTTTGAACATCCACTACATTAACTTTAAATATTTTTTCAACAGCTTCTTTAATTTCTGTTTTATTTGCCTTAGGTGAAACTTTGAAACTGTATTGATTTAAAGCTTCACGGTCGCGACTTTTCTCAGTAATTAAAGGAGCTTTGATAATTTCTAAATACTTTGTATTCATATTATTTAAGTGCCTCCTCTATATCTTTTATAGCAGCAACATCCGCTAATATATAGTCAGCATTTATTATATCTAAAACATTTACCTCACTTGGTTCCATCATAAATATATTTTGCATATTACGTCCAGCTAAAATAATATTTTCTGATAACTCATGCATAATAATCAAAACTTTCTTATCATTAAGTTCTAATTCATTTAACATTTTAACCATTTCTTTAGTTTTTGGAACTTCAAGTTCAACTTTATCAACAACGATAATTTCCTTATCATGTGCTTTATAAGTTAAAGCACTCTTTAATGCTAACTTTCTTTCTTTACGATTCATTTTAAGTGAATAATCTCTTGGTACAGGTCCTAATGCAATTCCTCCACCTCTCCATTGTGGTGCACGAATTGATCCTTGACGAGCACGTCCAGTTCCCTTTTGTCTCCAAGGTTTTCTACCTCCACCTGATACTTCACTTCTATTTTTAACTTTATATGTTCCTTGACGAAGACCAGACATAGCAACTTGAATTGCATCACGTACTACATTATCATTTGGTTCTATATCAAAGATTTCTTTATTTAATTTAACGTCTTTAACTTTTTCCATAACTTTCCTCCTTACAAGAATTATTCTTGTTCTGGCTCACTTTCTGTAGTCTCTTCTGTATCTTCCTTTTCTTCAGAAGTTTCTTCCTCTTTTTCTTCTTTTTCTTCTGTAACTTCTTCTGTAGTTTCTACTACTTCTTCTTTTTCATCTTTAGCTTCTTCAACTTCATAGAATACTAAATCAACTTTTTCATTAATCTTATCTGGATTCTTAACTGCAGTCTTTATCATAACTAAAGCATTCTTTGGGCCTGGAACATTTCCTTTAATTAAAACGATATTATTTTCTAAATCTATTTTAACTATTTCAAGATTTTGAACTGTAACAAGTTCATGTCCCATATGTCCTGGAAGTTTCTTTCCTTTTAAAACATGCATTGGAAGAAGTGTTCCCATAGAACCAACTCCTCTATGATATTGACTACCATGTCCCATAGGTCCTCTAGTTTGATTATAACGTTTAATTACACCTTGGAATCCCTTTCCTTTAGAAATTCCAGAAACATCAACCATTTCTCCTTCTGCAAATATACTTGCATCAACTTTTTGTCCTAGTGAATATTCACTAACATTTACCCCTCTTATTTCTTTTAAGAAGCGCTTAGGTTCAACACCTGCTTTTTTTAGATGACCCATTTTAGCTTTGTTAGTATTTTTCTCTTTAGCATTAATAGCTGCTAATTGAATAGCTTCATATCCATCAGTTTCCATTGTTTTAATTTGACTAACAACGTTAGGTTCAACTTCAACAACAGTAACAGGAATTAATTTACCATTCTTAGAAAATACTTGAGTCATTCCAATCTTTTTACCTAAGATTCCTTTCATTATTAATTTCCTCTCTTTCTACTATTTTCCTTGTTTAATATCGATATCTACTCCACTTGGTAAATCAAGATGTGTTAAAGCATCAATAATTTCCTTACTAGGATTCTTAATATCAATAAGTCTCTTATGTGTTCTCATTTCAAATTGTTCACGTGAATCTTTATACTTATGTACAGCTCTTAAGATTGTAAACTTTTCAATCTCAGTTGGAAGTGGTACTGGTCCACTTATTTCTCCACCTGCTCTTTTAACAGTTTCAACTATTTTAGTACATGCATTATCAAGTATACGATGATCATACGCTTTTAACTTAATGCGAACTACCTGTTTTGACATATATTGTCACTCCCTTCGTCTATATCTGGTATAGGCTTGCTCCGTGCAAATAACCCAATGCCTACTAGAACAACGTGTCCTCGTGTATCAGCAACCTTGCACATCTAAGCAATCAAACACGTTAGATATTTTAACACACAAAAAGATGAAAATCAACACTTTTTTCATCTTTTTTGTTATTTTTTCTAAATTTACGTACTATATCATTTTTAAGTAATTCAAATACTACTTTCTCCATAAACATTTCTCTCTAACTATTATTTTCTATGATTTCCTTAATTTGATCGATTGAAGTATTTGTATATTTTGAAATTATACTTAAATCAACATTGTCTTTTAACATATTCATTATTGTTTCTTTTTTACTTTCTTCTATTCCATGTTGTCTAGCTTCTTCAATATCAAGTCTCTTTATTTCTTCTTCCGATTCAAAATATAGTGGTACATCTTCAAATCCCGCTATTGTTCTAGCTTCTTTTACTACTTTCTCCATAAACGTATCTCCTTCATATGCCTTTTCTAATTCATCTTCTTTGCATACAAACATATATAATATTTTCTTTAATATATTTTCTTCTTTTCTAATACTATTATATGATACATTTTTTAATTTAGCAAGATTTATATGATACTTTTTTATAAATTCCGATTCTACTAAATGCGTATTTTTTTCCATAAATACTACATCATATATAAATTTATTTTCATGAAAAAAATCATAATTTTCTATCATTATTTGAACAACTTTCTTCATATTTTTATAATCTTCACTTTTAAATATCTGTCCTAAATATAATTGATATACGTAACTATCTGTTTGTCTTTGTCTTGTTGTTCCCTTAGTATAACATATTTCTATATCCACATAAAATGTATCACTTTCAAGTTTTAAATCCGTTCTACTATCTACATTTAATACATTAAATACTACATCATCACTACTAAGTTTTATATTCTTTATTACATGATTATAATCTATATGTAATACTTCGCTTACAATTTTATCACTTAATTCTAAGGCAACTTGACTATTTTTAAATAAAATACGTGCAACTTGATCACTCATCAAAGTATATTTCTTATGTTCTTTTTTTATCATCTAATCCCCCATCTCAAAAACACAACAAGAACATATCAAAATAATTTAAAAAATACAAATTCGAGATTTAATCTAGTTTTTAAAAATTTAATAATTTATTTAAACCAAAACAAGAAATTTATCTATAACAAATTTAATAATTAAAAAGAAAACATTTTGAAAATTAAGTTTTCAAAATGTTTCAAATTGACACAATTTTACATCATTCTATTTCAAAAGGATGTTCAAGTGTTCCATCTCCACCCTTAATCACGATAGTAGATTTTAGATTAATGGATGGACGCACGCCGCGCGTGTTCGACGTCGGTGAAGGGTAGTCCAAGAAGCCAGCTTGGTAGACGTTGCGGACGTAGGAACCACTATATGGTGTTATTAACCACATACTATTTGATGTTGCATATCCACTTCCAAGTTGTGATGAAAACATTTCTCCAACCCGCAAGAGTCCTACATACCCAACATATAATTTGTTGGTATCATCAATTTTCTCACAAGCAATCACTGTATCAGTTGTATTTGAAATTTTACAAATGGTGTTTTTATAACTTCCACTTCCATATTCACCAAGATAATATGTTCCTTGAGATATCATTGTATCATAAGTATCTTCTGGTTGTTCATCACTAGAATCTATTTCGAACTTATCTTTCAACCAAGTATTATTTAAGTAATAGTCCCAATAATTATCAGTTTTCATATTAGTACTTTTTCCAAATGTTACACTACTTGCAAAATACTTTGTTACTACTGAGTCACTTGCATCTCTTATATAATCTGCTTTTACTATTTTTGTAGTACCCTCTTCTACACCTACTATTCGATATAATTCATTCTTAAATGCTAAATACTCTCCACTACTTCTTGTATTAAGAAGTGTAGTGTTTGCTATCGATTCTTCTTTATCACCACTTATTTTATAAGGATTACTTTTTGTTCCTTCTCCACTTGATAAAACAATTCCGGATTTTAGATTAATGGATGGACGCACGCCGCCCGTGTCCGACGTCGGCGAATAGACGTGCAAGTAGCCATTGTTGCTGACGCGGCGGACGTTGGAATCACTAGACGGTGTTATTAACCACCAATAATATCCTATATTTAAATAACCATTTTCATAAGCACTTGAATTTGTTCCTAACTTCGCATAACTTTTTACATATTCATAGGTATTTAAGGAACCTACTGGTGCGGTTACCATGGTTGTTTCTGAGGGCTTACCAGTTTCAGAAGTCATTGTTGCATTCCAAGTACCATTTGTATCTATTATATTTTGATAATTATGTAAAGTATCTTTAAAATCTTCGTTTAACCACTGATACATCCATGATCCTTCATAAGTTGTATTACTTCCCCAATAGATTGCTGTAATCGGATCTTCGGTAATCATTTTTACTCTTCCATCTGGATAGATTGCTGTTATTCTCCATAATTTTCCCGAATACCAAACGTAGTTAAAATCTATGGTATTCTTTTCATTACAAACAGATGTATCTCCATCTTCTTTACATCCAGAGATATAATAGATTCCATCTTCTAATACATAATTATCTGGAACGCCATCTGTATCAGTTAAATTCATTTTTACTACTCGAGCTAACTCTTTACTTTCTGAATTATAAGCATATAAATTAACATAAAAACTGAATTCTTGTGATACTTCATTTTGCTCATAATCTTTATCTATCCATGCATAGATTCTAAATGATTTAGAATAATTACCTGGGAATCCTTCAAGTTTATATATTACTTTTCCTGTAGATGAATCTTTAGAGTATGAAGTATTTTCTAAACTATTATATATTTTAGGATCTCTTACATTTTCTCCATTCTCATCTGTTATATAAACTTTTATATAGTTTGAATCAAGTGTATTATTAGCATCTTCGGTTAAATAGATTTCATAAGATAGGCCTTGATCTTCATCTTCGACATTTCCTGATATAGTAAAATCTATATAATCTAGTTGATTAAGATTTTGTAGAGCAAATTCATCACTGATAGGATAACCATTTGTTATATTTATTTGATTAGTACCACTAGAAAATGATGCTGTTATTCCTGAACTTGTTAAAGTAAATGCTTGAAGACTTTTAGAATAAGTAAAGAATGCATAGGTTGAACCAATTATGGCTACTAGTAGTATTCCAATACCTATAAATATTCCTTTTAATTTTTTATTTCTTTTATATTTTAAATATTCCTCGGTATAATTCATTTATTATCACCAAATTTATTATACAAAAAAAAGAAATATTAATCAATAATTAGATTATTATTTTTAATAAATCTATAATTATTCCAATTAATACTCCTATTAAATATAAACTAGTTAATACTATAATATTATCTTTTTTATTTTTATTAACTTTAAATAGAACAAGTAAACCTATTCCTGCACCAGTTAATAGTCCTCCTATTAACATACCAGTAGTTATTAAACCTTTTAAATATAACTCTGTTATTATTACACTTGCTGAACAATTGGGTATTAGTCCTACTAATGAAGATAAAAAAGGGCCAAAGAAATTATTCTTTAAAAGAATATTTGAGATTACTTCTTCGCCTAAATAATATATTAAAGTATTTAGAAGAAATGTTGTTATTAAAATATATAAAGATATCTTTAAAGTATGAATTAAAGTTGATTTAAAGATATTTTCATCACAATGACAATGTTCTTCTTCACAAATAGAATACTTATTCTTTTCTTTACCTTTTCTATAAAATAAATCTAGTAAATATCCAAATATCATACCTACAATTACTTTTATTAATAAAACGGTTAATATTAATTTTAAACTAGCATTATTAGATATTAATAATGGTAACATTTCATCACTTGTTGATAAATAAACCGATAAAAGAGTTCCGATAGTTATTACTCTTGCTCCATATAAATTAGTTGCCATAACTGAAAATCCACATTGTGGTACAATTCCTAGTAAACTTCCTAAAATTGGCCCTATTTTTTTATTATTTATTAACTTATCTCTTTTTTTATTTACATGATGTTCTAAATATTCCATAATTAAAAAAGCAATAAATAAAAATGGTATTATCTTTAATAAATCTATTAATGTATCTAAAATAACTTCTTTCACTAAAATCACCTTTTTAAAATATTAACATATTACTTTTATTTTTGCAAATTATATATTATAATTATTTTGAAAGGAGTAAATTATGGAATATGAAATAAAAGGAGGAAGTTTTCCAATAGTAGAATGTAAACTTAAAAATGGAGAATCTATGATAACCCAAAGCGGATCTATGTGTTGGATGGATTCTAGTATTACTATGGAAACAACTTCTAATGGAGGTATTGGTAAAGTAATAGGAAGATTATTTACAAAAGAAAAATTATTTCAAAATATTTATACATCTACTAAGGATGGTTCTAAAATAGCATTTGGTACATGTGTTCCTGGAGCTATTAATGCTATAAGATTAACTAATGGACAAAGTATCATTTGTCAAAAATCAGCTTTCTTAGCATCATATGGAAATATCGAATTATCTACATTTTTTAATAAAAAAATAGGTGCTGGATTATTTGGTGGTGAAGGATTCATCATGCAAAAGATTACTGGAGACGGAATAGTATTTATTGAAATAGATGGTTCTTCAATGCAATATAATTTAGGTCCTAATGAACAAATGATTTTAAGTACTGGATACTTAGTATCTATGGATGAAACATGTAAAATAGATATTCAAACAGTTAAAGGTGTTAAAAATATTTTCTTAGGTGGTGAAGGAATATTTAATACAGTTATAACTGGTCCAGGAAAAGTAATAACTCAAACTATGCCTCTTCCAAGACTAGCTGATAGCTTAGTAGCATTCTTACCAATTCCAACTAAAACAGAAAATAATACATCAGGAGCTATTAATACAGCTAGTTCTGTAATTAATTTATTTAATAAGAAATAAAAAAAGACAAAAGTCTTTTTTTAAAATGTTCTATATCTACTTCCTAATATTATAGCAAGTAAAATATATAAAACAACAATTATTAAAAATCCATTATTATCGTTTCCACATTTATAAGAAACTGTTTCCGTAGTTTGATTCATAAACCTCCTTATATATAATTACCTAAAATAATAACAAGTAAAATAAATAATACTAAAACAATTGCATATGATGATGTATTATTACACATAATTATTCCTCCTTTTTAATATATTCACATTATTTTATGGTAAATTTATTAAAATGTTCGGGCAAAAAAATAAATATGTAAAATATAATTGTATTTTTTTTACTTATTTGATATGATAGTAATGTTATTTAAAGGAGGAATTATGAAAAAGAAATTATTAATCGTTTTTGCACTAGCTTTACTACTTACTGGTTGTAAAAACAAATTAAGTGTTAAGGAAGGAGATTTAGTTACATTTAAAAACAAAGAATTAAATATATCTACAACTGATTTATATAATTCATTAAAAGAAAAATATGGAACAAGTATTTTAATAGATATGATGGATAAGAAAATACTTGATAAAGAATATCCTGATAGTGATGAAATAGCAAAATACGTTGATGTTCAAGTAGATTCTATTAAAAATTATTATAAAACTGAACAAGAATTCTTAGAATATATAAATCAATATGGTTATAAAAATGTAGATGAATTAAAAGAATATTTTAAATTAAGTAAAAAAAGAAGTTTAGCTGTTGATGACTATGTTGCTAATTTAATAAGCGATGATGAAATTAAGAACTTTTATGATTCTAAAGTATCTGGTGATGTTACTGGAAGTCATATTTTAATTGAAGTTAATGTTGATTCTTCTAAATCTGATGAAGAAAAGAAAACTGCTAAAGAAGAAGCTTTAAAGAAAGCTCAGGAAGCTATTGATAAATTAAAAGAAGGAAAAGATTTTGCGGAAATCGCTAAAGAATATTCTAATGATGAAGCTACTAAAGATGATGGTGGTTCTATGGGAACATTTAATACTTTAGATTCTGATGATGTTACTCGTCAAGAATTTACTAAACTTGAAAAAGGAAAATACTCAGAAACTCCTGTTGAAACAGAATATGGATACGAAATATTCCTAAAAGTTGATGAAAAAGAAAAACCTAAACTTGAAAGTGTAAAAAAGAAAATTATTGATAAATTAGCAAATGAAAGAATAACAACAGATTCAAAACTTCAATACAAAGGATTAATGGCAATTCGTGAAAAATATGGTTTTGAAATTAAAGATGATGATTTAAAAACATATTATGAAAATGCGATGAATAATTCTATGAAGAATAGTTAATTATTCATTCTTTTTTTGAAAGGAGACATCATGGATTATAGAAATATTGGTTATGAAATATCTACTAAAAAAGATATTCCCGAAGAAACTAGAATTGTTGCTGTAAGTGATTTTGATTGGGATAATTCAATAAGTGGAATGGATATGAATAATTTAGCAGTTTGTATAAATGATTTTGTTCCTAAATATATTTGCTTATTAGGAAATATTTGTACAATTAATAATTTATATGATGAAGAATTTAGAAAAAAATATTTATATTTTTTAAAATTATTATCTTGTATTACTAAAACTTTTGTAGTATTTGGTAATAAAGACTATAGATATAATAATGAAACATATAATATTAATAAATTATTAGAAATATATAATAAAGAAGATATAACTATTCTAAATAATAGTATTTCATCATTAAATAATATAAATATTGCTGGATTTAATAAAGAGATTGCTACTTATAATAATATTGATAAAGCAAAAAATGAATTATTAAAATTTATTTCTGATACAGATCAAGTAATTGATAAAAATAAATTATCTGTATTAATTAGTAATTATGAATTAAATCATTTAAAACTTGAAAAACAATTATTAAATACTTTTGACTTAGTAATTACAGCAACTAAACATAAAACAAATAATAATAATGAAAATATTCCTGGAACTAATATTAGAGAAATAATTAGAACTGGTGGTATTAATAAAAATGAAATATGTATAGTAAAAGTTAATAAACTTAAAGAGACTTCAAATTAAGTCTCTTTTAATTAAATAATTTTGATATATTTTTATTTGGTACTTGCATTTTAACATGTCTAATCAAATTAATTTTATAAACATATTTTTTATCTTTAAATTCTTCTCCATCTACACACCATGATTTTTTATTCTTTTTAAATTTTATTTCTAATTCTTTACATTTATAACATTCTATACCTGCAACATGTTCTAAATTATTAGTTTTTAAATTATAAAAAGCTTTTAAAATATCTCTCTTTTTATATAAACTACAAAACATTACTTCGAATCTATTATCATTTAATTTCATATCACGATAAAAATTATTTATACCAGCAATACGATTAGCATTAGAAATTAAAATAAAAGAATACATTCCATAATGTTTTTCATCATCTACTTTAAATTCTACTTCATATTTAGGAATTCTTTCATAAATTCTTTTTAATACTTCAACAGCATATGCAAAATAACCTAATCTCTTTTTTAATTCCTGAGGTGTTTGATATGGTATTTCCATATATTTACCGTATGATGCAACATAAGTAAATGCATGATTATTAATGACTCCTATATCTACATCTTTAACAGTACCAGTTAATATTAATTTTAAATTAGTATACATATTACTAACTAAACCATACATATGACCTATATCATTTAAAGTACCAACTGGTAAATGAGATAATACAAGCCTATGATCTCTTTCTAAATTACCATTCATTACTTCAGAGAAAGTACCATCTCCTCCTGCAGATATAACTAAATCAATATCATTAGGTAATTTTTTAACTATTTCAGTAGCATGACCACGATACTTAGTAAATATTATTTCATAATCATATTTATAAAATTTAAATATATCTTCTAATCTTTTAGTATTTTTATAATTAAATCCCTTCCCACTTTTCGGATTAATAATCATAACACACTTCATCTAACTCACCACTTATTCTCTATATTTTTTGGTATTTTATCACTTTTTATTGCTTTAATAATTTTCTTTCTTTTTTCATCACTTATTTCTCTACCAGTCATACTTGATAATTCTGTTATTACTTCATTTAATACATTTTCATCTTTAAAATTACTTGATTTAATTTTATCTGCAAGTGATAAAATAACATTCTTTTTAATATTTGTTTTCTTTTCTACTTTATTAAATAAGTTATCATTCATAAAACCTCCCATATATTATATGAGATTATTTATTATCTATTTTAAATTATTCATTCTTTTATTTAAATCTTCACCCTTTTTAGCAAAATTATTAAGACCTTTCATAAAATTTTGTCTTTCTATCTGACCATTTTGATATCTTTTTTCTAAATTAGAAACTGCTCTTTGTAATCCTTCTTTTTCTAATTGAACATATTCCTTATGTTTATCTCTTTCTAAATAATTTTTATCAAATATCATTTCTCGCTCCTATTCTTAAATTTTAATATAATGGGTGTTCCACTTAATTCTATATTTTCTCTTAATTTATTTTCTAAGTATCTATAATAAGAAAAATGTACTAAATTTTTTGAATTAACATAAAAAACAAATTTAGGAGGTTTAACACTTTCCTCTTGAACATAATATATTTTTAATCTTTTACCTTTATATGATGGAGGTAAATTCAAATTATAAGCTTCTCCTATTATATCATTTAAAACACTTGTTCCAATACGTTTATTATTAGATTCATATGCTTTTAATATTTCAGGCATAATTAAATGAATATTTTTTTTATTTTTAGCACTAACAAATATAATATTAGCATATGATATAAATTTAAATTCTTCTTTTAATAGTTTTATAAAATCATTTTTACCTTTAGAATCATTTTCATCATATTTATTAACAATAATAACTATTCCTTTACCAGCTTCTATTGCATAAGATGCAATATGTTTATCATGTTCTTTAATACCATCTAAATAATCTATAACAAGTAAACATACATCGCATCTTTCTATTGCTTTTAGACTCCTTAGTAAACTATATTTTTCAATATTTTCATAAATTTTACCACGTTTTCTAATACCAGCAGTATCTATTACTACATATTCATTATTTTCATATTTAAATACAGTATCTACTGCATCTCGAGTAGTTCCTGCAACATCAGATACAATTAATTTATCAGAACCAATGATAGCATTAACTAAACTACTTTTTCCAACATTAGGTCTTCCTATTAAAGAAAATTTAATTTTAGAATCATCTACTTCTTCATATTTAGGAAAATCTTTAACAATCATATCTAAAAGTTCTATTACATTATTAGAATGTTCTGAACTAATTTCAATATATTCACTAAATCCAAGTTCATAATAATCATATTTATGAACTAAACTATCTTTATTATCTATTTTATTTAATGCAACTATAACTCTTTTATTGGATTTATGTAATTTTTCCGCTAAATATTTATCATTAGCATTAATAGCTTCTTTAGAATCAACTACAAATACTATAATATCTGCTTCATCTATTGCAAGTTCTACTTGAACTTCAATTAATTTATTAAAATTAGTTTCTTCTAAATCTATTCCACCAGTATCAATTAAATTAAATTTATAATCTAAATAATTAACAATTGAATATATTCTATCTCTAGTAACTCCAGGAGTATCTTCTATAATTGATATTTTAGCATGTGATAATTTATTAAATAGTGTGCTTTTTCCAACATTTGGACGACCAACTAAAGCAACTGTTTTCATATTATCATCCCCTCAATAAAACATTATATCACGATTTTAATTTAAAATCTAATAATTAAATCTTATTTTCCTATTATATTTTTATTTTAACAAATTGACTAAAAAATAATATTTTGTTAAAATATTCTCGGTGGTAAAATGCAAATACTTTTTTGTGATAATTTATTATCTGTTAGATTAATTTATTATGCTAAACTAGCTTTAAATATACTTAGATTCTTAGTTCCAATTCTTTTAATTATAAAAATATCTTTAGATATATATAAAGCTATGATGAGTGGTAATTTTGATGAAAAATCTGAATTAGTAAAAAAAGAAAGTAAAAAAATAATTGCAGCTTTAATAATATTTATAGTACCTACTTTTGTAAATTTATTTATTTCTTTTATGGGAACATTTATAGGTAATAAAAATTTAAGTTCATCTTTTACAACTTGTTATACGGAAGCTAATAGTGATTTACTTGCTAAATTAGAACAAATTGAAGAATCAAAATTAGATAGTAAGGATGAAAATGAAAAAAAGAATAATCTGTTAAGTATTGCTAAAGGAAAAGCTTTTTTAAAAGATCAAAATGAAAAATTAAAACAAAAATCAGCATCAAATAGTGGTAGTTCAGATGATAATGGTTCTTATAATAGTAATTTAACTGATGAAAATAAACAAAATATGATTTATGTTAAAAATGGAATTTTCTATAAACCTAAATATATTGAAGGAAAAGCTAGTACATATTCTGGAAAACATTGTCCATCTAATCCAACAAGTCAAGGATATAATAATAAATATGGTTATAATAATCATTTCTATACTATGTTAGAAAATTTAGTAAAAGGAGCTAAAGCTGCTGGTTATAATTTAAGAATATCTACTCAAGGATGTCGTAGTTTTGCTATTCAACAAAGTTATTATAAAAGTATGGCTAAAGGAAGAGCAGCTCATCCTGGAAGATCTAATCATGGTTGGGGTATCGCAAGTGATGTAGGATTCTATAAAAATGCGACTTCTACTTGTGGTTCTTATAGAACTTATTCTAATTGCCCCGGAATGAAATGGGTTCATGAACATGCAAAAGATTATGGATTAAGATTTCCTCTTCTTAATGCTAGTTATAAAGAAGATTGGCATATAGAACCAATGACTATAAAGACTTATAATGTTTAAAGGAGGAGATTTATGAAAGAAATAATTGAAGAAAATAAAAAATTAATTATTATATTAGGTGCTCTACTTTTAATATCTATTATTCTATTTTTCTTAATTACATTTCATAAAAAAGGTAATAGTGTTTATATTAATTCTTATGTTTCTAAATTAGAAGCAAAAGATATAAATTTAGATGAAAATATATGTGATATAGATAATGTATTAAAATATAGTAATATTCCCTATTTTAATATTAATAATGAATTATTTTCCCAAATTAATGAAGAAATAATGACTGATTTCTTATTAAGAACTTGTTATCAAAGTGGATTTATCGATTATGAAGCATCTTTAAATGATAATATTTTATCAGTAGCTATTAATATAAGTTATGATACAGATGATGATTTAGCTTATTTAGAATATAAAACTTATAATATAAATGTTGATAATAATACTATTATGAATAATAGTGAAATATTAAAACGATTTAACGTATCTAAAAATGATGTAGAAAATGTTGTATTAAGTAAATTAAAAGAGTATTACGAGTATGAAAAAGATAAAAAATATTTAACTAATCAAAGTTTTAATGATTATCTAGATATTCTCGATTATAAAGCTATTAAAACTAGCAATATGCAGTTATATATTGATGATAAAAATCACTTATATATCTTCAAAGATTATACTTTAAGTGAAGGTATGAGTATAGATGAAAACTTTCCATATATAACAACTAAATTTAAAGTAAAATAAAAGTTATGAAATTCATAACATTTTTTATTAACTTACAATATATGGATCAAGTTCTGTTCCAGAACCACTTAGTATTTTAACAGATGATTTTAAATAATAAGATGGGCAAGCGCCAATCGTGCTAGTCGGTCCAATGCTGCCGCCTCTACCGTCGGCGCCAATTGACCACACACGCGACGCATTATATTTAGTTATCAACCAAAAATCATTTGAAGAAGCATATCCATCACCAAGTTGAGAAGAAAACATTTCGCCATATCTTAAGAGTCCTACGTTACCAGTAAATGTAGTTGTTACCCTTTTGTTTGCATCATTTAAACATACTTTAGTTGTATCACTTGATGCTGTTTGACATACAGCTAATTTATAACTTGCTCCACTTCCAACTATACCTATATAATAAGTACCTGTTTCTATTTTATTCTTAAATGATAAATTATCATACCAATCATTATTTAAATAATAATCCCAATAATCACTGCTCTGTGTGTTACCACTTGCTCCAAAAGTTACCGTACTGGCAAACTTTTTAGTAGCATTATTATTAACATAATTTATTGCTACTATTTTAGTTGTTTGAGCATCACCCTCTCCTTCTACTCCAACAATTCTATAAAGAGGTGCATTATCATAATTTTCATTATTACCATCAGTATCAAATTTTATATATTCGCCACTATGTCTTGTATATACTTTATCATCTGTGTTAGCTTCGTCATAATCATATGGCAAACGATATGGACTCTCTTTTGTGCCACTTCCTGATATGAGATTCCAGATTTTAGATATATTGAAGGGCGAGCACCAAGCATGTCAATCGGACCAGAGTGGTTGCTGCCGCCGCCAAAGTACCAAATGCTCGACGTATTATAAGGATTTAATAACCACCAAAAATATCCTATATTTAAATATCCATTAACATAAGTTGTATTTTGATAACTTTTATAATATTCATAACTATTCAAAAGTCCTACAGGTGATGTAGTTGTAGGTATCATAGTTGCTTCCGTTTCCTCTGGTTTAGTTGAAATTGTTGTATTAACAGGCATTGTTGCATTCCAAAATTTAGTTGTATCAATGACATCTACTCCCTTATTATATAAAGTATCTAAGAAATCTTCATTTAACCACTGAAACATATATGACTTTACACCTGTATCTTTATTATAGTATGTTACATTACCTGATTCATTAAAAGCAATTGATGTTATCATATTATCTGTTACCACTTTCATAGCACCATCTTGGTATATGGCAGTTATTCTCCACATTTTACCACTCCACCAGACATAATTAAAATCTATACATTCTTTTGTACCAGATATATATATTATTCCATCTTCTTCAACATAATTTGTACAACTTGAATTCTTTGGATAATATATATCATTAAGTAGCGTACTTCCTCTATCTTGCATTACATCAACTACAATTTTCGCTCTAAAGGTTTTATTCATATATGTTGCATCTGCTTCTTCTGCTAGCCATAACTTTACTTTATAAGTTGCTTCTTCATTTACATTTAATGATGCAGTTTGATCTATATATTTATTATCATTCAAAACTTTTATATTTGAATAGTTTCCATTATTCTTTTTATCAACATATCTAATTACCGTTTTAAAAGCTGGACTAGTACTAGTTTCTTCTATATATACATTATATACTGCTGGAATATTACCAGTATTTTTTACTACAAAGGTAAGTTCATCGGTTTGAGCAATTCCCTCTTCATCTGTCATTGGATACATATTTGATATTGTTAAGGCATCTGTTTCTTGATCTTTAAATGTTACTTCAAGATTACCTGCATTCATGGTATATGCATTTGTTCCTACTTGACTATTACGAAGTAAAGCATAACTAGATCCTATTGCTATTACTAATACCGAAACTAAAATCATTACAATAACTTTAGATTGTTTTTTTATAGTTTCCATAAACTTATTTTTCTTTTTTACTACAATCGGTTCTTCCATTATCTCACCTACTATATAAAGTATAACATAGTAATAAAAAAAAATCTATAAAATTATATCATAGATTTTTTTAGTATCTTTTAATACTTCTATTAATTTATCTATTTCTTCTTTTGTATTATATAAATATAGACTTATTCGACAAGTATTTTTTACATTTATTTCATCTTTAACCATTTTACTACAATGATTACCTGCTCTAATACAAATTTTATAATGATTTAGATATTTAGATGTATCTTCTGAAAATATTTTATCAATATTAAATATTACTATTCCTGATTCTGATTCAGGATTATATACTGTAATATTATTTATTTTCTTTAATTCATCTACTAAATATTTTCTTAAATTTTGTTCATGTTCATGAATTTTATCCATACCAATACTTTCTAAATATTTAATAGCTTCTTTAAATCCTAAAACTCCTGCTATATTTTGAGTTCCTGCTTCAAACTTTAATGGAACACTTTTATATTCTATTTCTTTATTACTTTCAAATATATTATTCATTCCTCCACCATATTTAAATGGTTTCATAACTTCTAAATATTTCTTTTTAGCATATAGAACTCCAACACCTGTTGGTCCTAACATTTTATGACTAGAAAATGCTAAAAAATCAATATTATCTCTTAATACATCTGTTTTAATATGAGGTACACTTTGTGCTCCATCAACAACTAATAATATATCTTTAGAATGAATATACTTTGATATTTCATAAATTGGTCTTATATCTCCTATTACATTAGTTATATAAGCAATAGAAACTACTTTAGTTTTATCAGTTATTACTTTTTTTAATTCATCTAATTCAACTTTATGATTTTTATTAAGTGGAATATATTTAACAACTATCCCTATTTCTTTTTCAAGTTCAAACCATGGTAAAACATTACTTGCATGTTCTGTTTTCGTTATTAAAACTTCATCTCCACTATGTAAATAATATTTCATAAATGAACTAACTATCATATTTAAAGACTCTGTTGTTCCACTTGTAAATATAATTTCATCTTTATCTTTAGCATTTATAAATTTACGTACTACTTCCCTAGTATCTTCATATAAACTATCTACTTTATGACTTAAATCATAATCTCCTCTATGAGCATTAACAGAATACTTTGTATAATATTCTACTACTTTATCAATAACTTTATTTGGTTTAAAAGTAGTAGCTCCATTATCAAAATAAATATAATTTTCTTTTAACATTGGAAAATCTTCTCTATTCATCTTATCACCCCTTACTTAATATTTAAAAATATTTCTTTAATAAATAAATCTTTATTAAGTTCCATTTTATTTAATAAAATTGATTTAATTAATAACTTTTTAGCATCTTTTAAACTAATACCTCTAGACATTAAATAATATAAATCCTTCTTTGTAAATGTTCCAATAAATGCTGAATGATTTGCAACAACATCTTTACTATCTATTATTAAATTAGGTACTATTTTACTATCTCCATCATTAATATTAATTATTTTACTATTTTCTTCTAAATAAGCATTATGACTTTCTTTAGTAACTATACCATCTAAATTAAAATATAATTTATTATTACTTAAATTAATTCCATTTGTATAGAAATATACTTTACTATCATTACCATTACTAATAATATTTATATTATTTAAAGAATCTATTTTAGATAAAATACTATCTACTACTAATAAATAATTATTATTATTTAAATTAACATTATAATCTATACTAGAATTAATTCCTAAAGAGTTTATTATTAAATTACTATTATCAAATAAATTAATAATTATTTTAACTTTATTATTATTAGAATAAATAATTATATTATTATTATCTTCAGAATTAATATTTATAATAGTATCTTTTTTTATTTCTATTAATAAATCTTCTTTTATATCTAAATCATATTTATCTGTATCTATAATTATTTTATTCATTATTAATATTTCCTTCTATATCAAATGACTTGTTATAACCATTTTTTTCTATTAATTTAGCTAGTTTAAAGTCACCACTTTGAATAATTTTACCATCTTTCATCATATGAACATAATTTGGTTTTATATAATCAAGTATTCTTGTATAGTGAGTTATTATTAAAACACTAGTATCTTTATTTTCTTTTAAATAATTATTTATATTATCACATACTATTTTTAAACTATCGACATCAAGTCCTGAATCAAGTTCGTCTAATATAATAAATTTAGGTTTTAACATTAATAATTGCAGTATTTCATTCTTTTTTCTTTCTCCTCCAGAAAATCCTATATTAAATCCTCTATGTAACATATCTTTAGATAATGATATTTTCTCAACATTCTTTTCAAGTTCTAAAACATATTCATATAATCCTTTTCTTTTTCCAGAATTATCTAAACTAGCTTTAATAAGTTCACTTGTTGTTACTCCATCTATACTGATAGGATTTTGATATACTAAAAATATTCCAAGTCTACTTCTTTCATCAATAGATAGTTTATTAATATTTTCTTTATCTACTAATATTTTACCTTTTTTTATAATATAATCAGGATATCCAACAATTACTTTTGATAAAGTAGATTTTCCAACCCCATTTGGTCCCATAATAGCATGAATTTCTCCACTATTAATTTTTAAATTAAAGTCTTTTAAAATATCTTTATCATCGGTATTAACAAATAAATTTTTTATTTCAAGATTCATACTACCTCCTAAAATGGTAATTTCATATTTCCATTCATCATGTTTTTAACCATTTTTTTATAATTTTCAAATTGTTCAAGTAATCTATTTACTTCTGAAACAGATACTCCTGATCCTTTAGCAATTCTAGTTTTACGACTTGATTTAATAATACCAGGATCTTTCCTTTCAGATGGAGTCATTGATAATATAATAGCTTCTATTCTTTTTAAAGCTTTAGGATCAATATTTACTTTATTAAGTCCCATTTTACTTGCTCCTGGAATTAATTTTAATAAGTGTTCAAGTGGTCCTAAATTCTCTACTTGTTTCATTTGTTTTAAAAAATCATTTAAATCATATTTTCCTTTTTGAAGTCTTTTAATAGAGTTTTCAGCTTCTTCCATATCTATTGACTCTGTTGCTTTTTCAACTAAAGATACTATATCTCCCATTCCAAGAATTCTTCCAGCCATACGTTCTGGATCAAATAGTTCTAATCCATCCATTTTTTCACTTGTTCCCATAAATTTAATTGGAACATTGGTTAAATGACGAACGGAAAGAGCAACACCACCTCTAGTATCACCATCAAGTTTTGTTAAAATAACTCCTGTTAAATCTAATTTATCATTAAAACCTGTTATTACATTAATAGCATCTTGTCCCATCATAGCATCTATTACTAATAAAGTTTCTTCAGGATTAACAGACTTCTTAATATTATCAAGTTCATCCATTAAATTTTCATCTATATGAAGACGACCTGCTGTATCTATTAAAACATAATCATAACCATTTTCTTTAGCATACTCTATTGCTTCTTTAGAAGTTTCTACGGGATTATTTAATCCTTTTTCAAACACAAAAATATCTAATTCTTTACCAATTTGTTTTAACTGATCTATTGCTGCTGGACGATATACATCACATGCAACCATCATTGGTTTTTTATGATATTTTTTACGAAGCAATAAAGCAAGTTTACCAATAGTTGTAGTTTTTCCTGATCCTTGAAGACCTACTAACATTAATGTTGCTGGATTTCCTTTTAAATTTAATTCTTTTTGTTCTCCACCAAGTAATTCTTTTAACTCATCATTAACTATTTTAACAAATACATCTCCAGGTTTTAAACTATTAAGAACTTCTTCTCCCATAGCTTTTTCTTTAACATTATTTGTAAATTCTTTAACTACTTTATAATTAACATCAGCTTCAAGAAGAGCAATTCTTACTTCTTTAACCATTTCACTAATGTTTTCTTCACTTATTTTTCCATAACCCTTAACTTTATGAATTATACCTTGTAATCTTTCACCTAAACCTTCAAACATAGAACCTCCTTGTAATCACTAAATATTATAACACCCAATACTTTAAAAGTAAATTAATTCAAGTAATATTTTGACTTTTATCTATTTATGTGATATTATTATTATGTAAGCAAGGAGACTTGCATATAATAAAAAAGGGAAATACTTAACTTTAGCATGTTGAGTACTTACCTATTTGTGGTATTAGTACTTAATCAAGTGATTGAGTACTATTTTTTTATTATTAGAATCATTGAAGAGACTATTAATAAAATGATTATTAATATTAGAAATGAGATTAATAAATCTTTTTTCTTCATAATATCAAGCCTCCTTCCTTTAAGAAGTTGGCAAGTACTCAACAGTTAGTATTTCCTGTATTCATTATATCACAATCATATTTTTGGTTTCAATACATTTTTGTTGCTTTCAATATAGTTTTTAAAATATAAAAATGTTTAAATATACTATTGTTTTTTCTAAACATTTAATAATTAAAAAAATTGACTTTTATCAAATTATATGATATTATTGTTATGTAAGCAAGGAGACTTGCATATAATAAAAAAGGGAAACGTTCAGTTTTAGTATGCTGAATGTCTACCAAAATTTAATTTAGTTAGACATTTAATCTAAGGATTAGATGTCATTTTTTTATTACTACTATCACAATGATAAGAAGAAATAAAATGATAGCAATGAGTTTTAGAACTTTTATAATAAAAGTCTTAGTTTTCATTTTATCAGACCTCCTTCCTTTTTAGGGATAAAGGTAGACATCCAATAACTAACGTTTCCATAATTATGAAATCATAATTATAATATATAATCAAGCAAATATGAAACATTTTTTACTTTGTTTTATGCAACACATTATTTAAACTATTTCCTATTATTTTACCAAACTTTTTTATAGTAAAATCTATTTCTTTAGTTGACACTATTAAATTATAACCAATAGGATTTAATACTTCATAAACTAATCTTTTTATTTCATTATCAGATAAAGTTCCAACTATACCAAGTAATTTTTCTCTTTCATTTTTCGACAAATCACTTTCCACTTTTAAATAGTTTAAATTGTTATCAAGTACTAATTTATCTTTTTTATAATTATTTTTTTGATAACTTATTTTCTTAGTCAAATAATTAATTGTATCATTAACAATAACACTACTCGATACAACTGTAGGTACTCCTATTGCTATAACTGGAATATTTAGACTTGATTTAGATAATTCTTTACGATTATTACCTATTCCACTTCCAGGCGCTATTCCACTATTAGTTATTTGAATAGTTTTTTCTATTCTTGATATGTTTATTGCTGCTAAAGAATCAATTGTAATTATAAAATCTGGTTTTATTTTTTTTATAACACTTTCTATAATATCAAAAGAATCAATTCCGGTATTACCAATAACATTAGGTTCTAAAATAGAAACATTACGATAACTCCTATCCATTAAATTAAGTTCATCTAAATATCTAGTAACAGTTATATTATTTAATACTTCAGAACCAAGAGAATCCGGAGTTGATTTATTATTACCAAGACCTATAATTAAACATTTATCATTATTTTTTATATTTGATAATTTTAATATTCTATTTAATTCTTTATCTAAAATTTTTAACAAATTCATTTCATTATCTGAATCAGTTATATCATTAAAAGAAATAGTTATATAATCACCCTTTTTTTTATAATCATCTTTATCTAAATGAATATAGTCAACTATAATATCTTTATATTTATATGAATCTTTTTTATAATGATTACTATCTTCAATTATTAAATCAGATCTTAAATCATATTTTTTTAAATCTATACTATGCATATTATCACCATTAATAGTATGGATTATTTTAAAAATAATAGTATAAATATTGACAATTATTAGTAAAATTTGCTATCATATATATGTTTTTAAGAAAGAGGTGACATTATGCCAAATATTAAAAGTGCAAAAAAACGTGTATTAACTAATGCTAGAAAAGAAGAAGAAAATATTTTAGTAGAATCAAGAATGAAAAATTCTATTAAAAAATTAGAAAAAACTATTAAAGAAGGAAATGCTGAAAATGCTAAAACAGAATTAACTACAACATTAAAAAATATTGATAAAGCACAAAATGTTAATATAGTAAAGAAAAATAAAGCATCTAGATTAAAATCTAGACTAACAAAATCTGTAAATAATATAAAATAGCAATAATTTTGCTATTTTTTTTGTATTTTTTTCTAATTTTATGCTAAAATATAATTGAAAGGGTTGAAGCTTAGTGAAAAAAGTTATTTTTCTTCTCATTTTAGTATTAATATTAGTATTAACTTTTCATTATAAAGAAACTATTCTTATATACTATAATAGATATTTTGAAAGTAAGTATTTTGTTCCAACTAAATTAGAAAAAAATGAATATGCTAGAAATTATAATTTTAAATATGTTTCTCTAACAGATAATTTTTTACCTAATAATAAGCAAGATATTTTAAATGTTTATTATACAGTTATTAATAGTGGAATGGATGAATTTATTTTTTATTGCAAAAAAGAATATGAGACTTGTTTTGATGATGTTAAAGATGTTGCAAATAATCAAACTACTATTTCTAATATAAATAATTTTGTTCATCCTTATAATGGCTTTAAAGATATTCAAACAGAAATTGATACTGTGGGAAAAATAACTATAAAAATAAATAGAAACTATTCAGACAAAATGATAACAATTCTAGATTATGAAATAAATAAAATAATTAGTGAAAATATTAATAATAGTATGTCTGATTCAGATAAAGTTAAAATAATTCATGATTATATTATTAATAATACAACGTATGATCAAAATAGAAGTGATAATAATATTAAACAATATGAATCAGATAATGCTTATGGAGCTTTAATAGAAGGACATGCTTTATGTGGGGGATATACTGATGCTATGATGTTATTTTTAGAAAAATTTAATATTGAAAGTTATAAAATATCAAGTACTAATCATATTTGGAATTATCTTAAACTAAATGGAACTTGGTATAACTTAGATTTAACTTGGGATGATCCAATTAGTCAAGATGGAAGAAATATTTTAGATCATAAATTCTTTTTAATATCAACAGATGAAATGTTAAATATAGATAAAACTGAACATGTATTTGATAAAACTGTCTATGGTGAATAGACAGTTTTATTTTAGTAAATCAATTCCTCCTCGAGATAATGGATTACATTTTAGTATTCTTTTAATTGCTAAAAAACTTCCTTTTATTGATCCATATTTAGTAATAGCTTCAATTGCATAATTAGAACAAGTTGGATAGAATTTACAATTATTATGAAATCTTCCAGGAACTTTTTGATATAATTTTATTAATTTAATTAAAAATTTTTTCATATATATATTTTATCTAAATTTTATTTAAAATTCAATTGAAAAATTAAAATATTTTTAGTATAATTAATACATATTGCCCCATAGCCAAGCGGTAAGGCAGTGGACTCTGACTCCATTATGCGTTAGTTCGAATCTAACTGGGGCAACCAAAAAAAACTTACAATGTAAGTTATTTTTTTTATAAATAATTCTTTAAATCTTCTAGATATTTTTCTTGCATAGTTACATATTTTTCAACTATACTATTAACTTCTTCATTTAAATTCTTTTTATTTAGAATTCTTCTACCTTCAATAATCCCCATATTAGTTCCTTGAACTAATAATTCAGCTAAATGAGAAGTTGTTTTATCAACCATTGTTTTCATATTAATCATATAATCTGTCATAACTTTTTCAGGCATTGAAGTTGAATGAGGACGTCCTTCATTATAATTAGGATAAATCTTTTCTATTCTTTCATTAATTTCTTTATAAGATTTATACTGTTTTCTTAATATTTTTTCAAAATTACTATCCTCTACTTTATCAAGAATAAAATTTATTGCATCCATACCCATACAACTACCTTTATGTATTTCATCTAAAGCATTTATGTCTTCCATTTTATCACCCAATAATAATATGGAATAATATTTAAAAAATATACGTTAAATACAATAATAATAAATAAATATAAATTGAAATAAACTTCCTAATAAAACCATAAAATGAAAAATTGAATGCATATATTTAATTCTTTTTCCTAGTCCATAAAGAATAGAACCAATTGTATAAATAACACCACCTAATATTAAATATATTATTCCTTTTAAAGGAACTAAAGAAATCATAGGATTTATTAAAAATAAAGATCCCCATCCAAGTAATAAATTACATATAACCGAAAGAAGTGAATACTTATCAACATTAATTGCATTAAAAACTATTCCTATAATAGTTATTAACCATACAATTATAAAAGTTATCCAACCAAGTTTTCCATATAATAATGATAAACATATTGGCATATATGTTCCTGCAACCATTAATAAAACATTACAGTGATCAATTACTCTTAATACTTTTTTACCAGTTATTTTAGGACTTAATGCATGATAAATACAAGATATAGTATATAATATTATCATAAAAGAACCATATAAACAAACACTAACAATGCTATTTATCGAATTAGCTTTTATTACTAATAATATTAATCCAACTATACTTAATATTGCTCCTATTCCATGACTAATAGAATTTATTAATTCTTCTTTTAACGTATATTTAGGAATTCTTATCATTAATTACCTTGACTACTATCAGAATTTACTTTTATTGCTTTAGTAATTACATTATTACTATCTTTTAACCAAACATAATAATTCTTATGAGGTAAAACATAAACTGATGCATAATTATCTTCTATTTGATTAAAACAAATAGAATTAATCTCTGGAACTGATTTAGTAGATTTAACACAATAATAAGCACTATCACCTACTGTCTTTATAATTAATTTGTTATCTACAATATCTAAATATTCAATTTTAGTATTTGCTAAATTATCAACACCTGCACTATAGTAATTACTTTCATTATTCCCTTTCATATTGATAACAACAACATAAGCAAAAACAGATACTACAAATATACCAGTAATAATTATAAAAGTAGTCATATTATTTTTTTTCATTTTTCCTCCTCTAAATAATCTTTAAACATTTTATTATAAAATGGTTTTCCTATTTCTCCTATAATAAATACCATTATACAAACTATAAAATTAATAATAATATATTTTATTCCTATACCTGATACAATAAAATAATCTCTTAATTTTGTTGAAAATATTATTATTTGAATTAAAGCAATTGTTAATAAACCTAAGGATAACTTTTTATTTTCAAATATATTTTTATTTAAAACAGAATGTTTTAAATTTCTACATGAAAGGGCAAATAACAATTCATGGGCAATTAGGAATAAAAATAATAGTGATCCAGCAGCATTGACATTTAATGTTTTGGAATAGAAAATAAATAATGTCATCATAACTATAGTTTTAAATACAGATGCAACACTTATCCTAGCTATTAAAAATGGAGTAAAGAAACTTGCATTAGATCGATTTGATAAATCATTATTCATAATATCTGGATCAGCTTTTTCAAAAGCAAGCATAATCGCTGGAATAGAATCTGTAACTAAGTTAATCCATAATAGTTGTAATGTTGTAAACATTTCCATATTAATAATTAAAGAAATAAATACCAATATAACTTCTACAATATTACCTGCTAATAAATACATTATTACTTTTTTAATATTACTAGTTATTCTTCTTCCCTCTTCTACTCCATCAACTATTGTTGAAAAACTATCATCTACTAATATACAATCGGCAACATTTTTAACAACTTCTGTTCCAGTAATTCCCATTCCTATTCCGATATCAGCTTGTTTAATAGCTGGAGCATCATTTACACCATCTCCCGTCATAGCAACAACTTTTTTTTCTTTTTGAAGAGCTTCTACTATTCGAAGTTTTGTATTTGGACTAATTCTAGCATAAACTTGATATTTATTAACAGCCTCTCGAAGTTCTTCTTCATTCATTTTATCAACATACTTTCCTTCAATAGCTTTTCTATCATCATCAATTATTCCTATTGTTTTGGCAATAGCTGTTGCCGTATTAATACTATCACCTGTAATCATAATTGGCTTTATACCAGCATTTTTACAAGTAGCTATCGCTTTATATACTGTTTCTCTAGGAGGATCCATCATTCCAATCAGTCCAAGAAAAGTCATATTTTCTTCTGGCCTATCTAATTCATAATCTTTAAATGCAAAAGCTAAAATTCTTAAAGATTTCTGAGATTCCTTCTTCTCTATCTCAATTATATGCTTACGATAACTATCATCCATTTTAATTTTCTTATTATTAACTAAATAATAAGAACAATTTTTAATTACAGATTCTAATCCACCTTTAGTAAATATAAATTTTTGATTATTAACAATATTTTCCGTTGACATCATTTTTCGATCAGAATCAAAAGGAAACTCTTTTATTCTTTTATAATCTTTCAATTTATCTTTTTTTTCTAAATATTTATATATTGCAACTTCTGTTTCATCACCTATATATTTTTGATTATCTTTAACAACATTTTGACAAGCATCAGCACACATATATAATATATCCGAATTAATTATATCATCTTTTTCATCATATAATCCATTATTGACATAGATTTCTTTAACAGTCATTTTATTAAGTGTTATTGTTCCTGTTTTATCTGAACATATTATATCTGTAGAACCTAATGTTTCAACAGAATCCATTTTTCTAATTATTACATTTCTCTTAGCCATAGCAGTCATTCCTAAAGATAAGACAATAGTAATTACTGATGACATTCCTTCTGGTATAGCAGCAACCGCTAATGATATTGATAACATTAAAATATCAAAAAAATCATTTTTCATTAAAAGTCCTATTATAATCATAATAACTATAATTATTAATACTATATAAGTTAAAACCCGACTTATTTGATCAACTTTCTTTTGAAGAGGAGTAATTTCTTTATTATTAGTAATTAAACTATTAGCTATTTTACCGAGTTCTGTATTCATACCAGTATTAGTTACAACAACAAATGCATGGCCATTAGAAACATTACATCCTGCATATACCATATTAGTTCTTTCCCATAGTTCTTTATCAGTATCTATCTCTCCCTCATCTTTTTCTATTCCAATAGATTCGCCAGTTAGAGTTGATTCATTTACTATTAAAGCATCTGATTCAATTATTCTGGCATCTGCTGATATATAATCTCCAGCTTCAAGTTCTATAATATCTCCCGGAACTACATTTCTAACATCAATTTGCTTTTTATGACCATCTCTAATAACATAAGTATTTGTTACAAACATCTTATTAAGAGCCTCAACTGCAACATCTGCTTTTCTTTCTTGAATAAAACTTAATATAGCATTAATTACTACTATAAATAAAATAACAATTGAATCAAAATAAGATTCTTTTTCTATATAAGAAACTAAAGCTGAAAATATGGCTGCACCTATTAACAATATAACCATAAAATCATTAAATTGGCTTAAAAACTTTATAATAACAGATTCCTTTTCTCTTTCTTTTAATTTATTTTCTCCAAATTCCTCTAATCTTTTTAAAGCTTCTTCTTCTGATAAGCCATTTCTACTTGTATGTAGTCTTTCATATAAATTTTCTAATTTTTCATTATACCCTTGATTCATAATATCTCCTATCTAAATACAAAAAAAGATGAAATAAATAATAAAATACAAAATATCGTAGCTAAAACAATTATAAAAATCATAATATTAATTATTATATAATTATTATCACTTTGAATTAAACAACCACAATTTCTACAATAAACATCTTTTTCTTTAATATCATAATTACAATTTAAACATTTTTTCATTTTTCTAACCTTTTACTAATACAATTAATTATTTCTTTACTACTATCCCTCATATTCATACCATGTAAATAATAATCATGAATAGCTTCAGCAATAACTTCATCATAAATTAAATCACCATTCCCATTTAAACTACTTGCATAATTTGATATAGATTTAGCAAAATCTATTAATTCCATATCATTACTTTTATTATTATAAGCTTCTAAAACTATTTCTTTAGATAAAACTCCTTTATTAAAATCATCTATTATTTTATTAATTAATTCATGATTATCTTTACTTTCGAAGACAATATTATTAATATTATATTTATTAAGTAAAATAGAAAATGAAATAAAATGACCAAATTCATGAGCAATAGTAGACTCCCATGTAACATCTTTTACATACCAATCTTCACCAACTATATCAGTTACTTTTTTACCAAAATTATTATTATTTAAAAAATAATAACTATTTAGAAGTATTTGAGTTTTATTAATTTTATTATAATCATATATATTATTTTTTACATTAACAAATTGATATTTAGGTTGAAAATAAGCAATTGATTTATTATCAATATTAGAAACAGTAATATTAGTTAAATACTTATTAGCATTTGGAAATAATTGATACATTTTATCAACTACTTCTTTTATTTTTAATACCTCATCATAGGGTATATCACATAATACAACACTTGCTATATTATAATTAGTTTCTAATTCATTCTCTATTTTACTAATATTATAATCTCTATTACATTGCCACTTCTGTTCATTAAAATCCTTTTTAATTAGATAAATACCATCATTATAACTATATACATTTATATCATTATACTTATTATCACTAATAATCATTGAAGGATTATAACCATTAATAGTATAATAAATTTGTTTTTTCAAATATACTATAGGCTTAAATAAACTTGTTCCTTGAATTAAAACCATAATAGATAATAAAATAACAAATATTGTAAATAAGCTTACTAAAAGAGATAACCTTTCTCTTTGTTTATTAGAAGCTCCATTCTCAATTATTTTTCTATTATTACTATCTTCTAAGAAAGAATAACCTTTTGCAGTAAAATGGCCACATTGAGGACAAAAATTATCATTATCTTCTATTTCATAAGAACAATGAATACATTTCATAGCATCACCTTTTCTACTTTATTTCATTATAACATAAAATTAATAAAAATTATAATTAATTTACATTATTATAAAAAAAATATGTTATAATGTTATTATTAGGTATGGTGGTATAATGAATGATAATAAAATTAAAGACAATATAAAAAAATTGAAAAGTTTATTCATTTATAATAAACAAGTATTAATATATAATAAAAATATTCAAGAAGAAGCTAATAAATATTTAGAAGAAATAGCAACTTTAAGTGGATATTTTGATAAAAGTATCCAAAAAGAAAAAAAATTTATACAAAATAATATGACTATTATAGATAAAATAACTGGTCAAAAAGTAGAATTAATTGAATCTAAAACTATTGATTCAAGAATTAAAGAAGTATTAAAAGATAATAACATGTATTCGTGTTTAAAATCATTAGCTCTTGCTAATAAATGTGCTCATAGATTTGATAGTTATTTAACTTCTATCAGAAGTAATTTTGAAAATTATTATAATAAATTATACACTAAACCTCTTAACAAAAATCAATTATCATTCATAGAATCATTTGATATAGCTTTTAACTATATTAATATTAATAATTTATATAATCTGAATGATATAAATGATAATGATATAGATAAACTATGTAATAGTATTATGGACAATAAAACATCTGTTTCTAAAAAAGTTAAAATATCTACATTAAGAACATTAAATATTGAATTTAATATACGCGATGATAATGATATTAATATAAAATATAGTGATCTTTTAAATCATAAAGATAAACTAATTAATTCTATTCTTTATAAAAAATATAATGAAGGTGTTAAATATTTGGAATTTCAAAACCAATTGTTTTCTGTAAAGGATAATTATATTTCAATGATAGGCCAATTATTAAAAACTTCTCTTAGTAATATTAAATATGAATTAATTAAAACTCATGATGCTACTCCTGGATTTGAATATATGTTAATAATTGATGATCCAGAATTGTCATATTATATAGAAGTTCATATGCCTAATTTTATGGCATTTTCACTAATTCATGAATATGGTTTAAAATATAGTAAAAAAAGATTAACAGAAAATTCAGGAGCAACAGCAGTATATAAAAGAAAAAGAAATGAAATTGATCAAATTAATAAAGCCTTACATGATAATTCTATTACAGATGATGATACTAGAAAAAAGGCTAATATAATAGCTCGTGGACATAATAATGAAATATTTCATCCAGAAGATGATTTAGAATATAGCTTTGCAACAAGACAAATTACTGATAAATTATCAGATTTTGAAAAGTTTTTACATTATAAAAAAATACATACAACAGAAATTGAAAAAAACAGATTATTATTATTAAATGAGAATTATCCTGAATATATAACCAAAAATATAGTTTTTAACAATTATTTAAATATTTTTAATACGCTTACAGACATTGAAAAAACTAATTTTATAGAATATTCTTTAAAGAATCTCCAATATGGTGATGAATTCGATAAAAATCTCTTAGAGCAAATAAAAAATTTAATTATTGATAATAAATATATATTATATAAATTAGATATTATTGGTAAAATCCTTATTTATAAAAATAATATTAAAAATAAATATATTAAAATAAATACTAATATAGGAGAGAAAGAACTAATTTATTACGATATAAATAAAATTAAAGATTATATTTATAGTCATAATAACAAAAAAAGAATAGAAGAATATATTTATAGTATTATAAATAACGAAATAAAAAAAGAATTACTAAATAATTATATTTATAATATCGATCAAAAGGAGATAGATAATGAGAAAAAATCTAAAAGATAAAGAAGAACAAATCTACATGAAATTATTAGAATTAAAAAAAGGTTCTTTAAGAGCAAGATCATTAGCCTTTGATTGTATTGGTATTCTTGGGAATGAATCTAACCAAGATAGTCTTGAAGAAAAACTAAATAAAGTTGAAAAATTATTAAATGAATATAGTGATAAAAATAATCTTACAAAATAAGATTATTTTTTTAATTAAAATAACATAAACAATTTTTATTTATATTCATAAAATAAAATATATTAGGGGGATTTATGAATATATTAACTATTAATAATTTATCTAAAACTTATCATTCACTAAAAGATGAAATAAAAGCTATAAAAAATATTAACTTAATTATTAAAGATAAAGAAATAGTATCTATTGTTGGTCCAAGCGGTTGTGGTAAATCTACTCTTCTCTCTATTCTTGCTAATTTAGAGAATAAAAGTTCAGGAACAATATCATTAAATAAAAATAAAAAAATAGGTTATATGCTACAAACAGATTCTTTATTTTCTTGGAGAACAGTTTTAGATAATTGTTTACTACCTCTTGAAATAAATAATATTAAAAATAAAGAAAATATTAAAAAAGTAAATGAATTATTAAAAAAATATGACTTAGATAATTTTAAAGATATGTATCCTATTACTCTATCTGGAGGAATGAGACAAAGAGTTGCTTTAATTAGAACTTTAGCAACCAATCCCGACCTTTTACTTTTAGATGAACCATATAGTGCCCTAGATTATCAAACAAGATTAATAATGAATGATGATTTATATAAAATCATTAAGAATGAAGGAAAAACTGTTATTTTAATAACACATGATATAGGAGAAGCTATATCTATTTCAGATAGAATTATTGTTTTAACCAAAAGACCAGCTGAAGTAAAAAGTGAATACATTATTAATTTAGAAAAAAAAGATATACCAAGTATTAATCGAAAAGATAAGAAATTTAACTACTATTATGACTTAATATGGAGGGATATAGATGAGTTTAGAACATAAAATATATTTAAATAAATTAAAAAAAGAAAAAAGAATAGTATTATTCTTTCAGATATTAATCATAATTATCTTATTAATTACTTGGGAATTATTAGCAAAACTAAATATTATTAATACTTTTCTCTATTCAAGTCCAAGTAATATTATAAAAACTATTATATCTAATAATTATTTAAAACATATTCTAAGAACTGTCTATGAAATATTATTAAGTACTTCTCTATCATTTATTATTGGTTTTATAATATCATCAATTCTTTGGTCAAATAAAATTATTAGTAAAATACTTGATCCTTATCTTACTATTTTAAATAGTTTACCTAAAGTAGCTTTAGGTCCTCTAATTATTATTTGGATTGGTGCTAATATAAATTCTATAATATTTATGAGTTTAACTATTTCTATTTTTATAACTATAATTAATTTATATAATTATTTTATAAATACAAATGATGATTATATTATTTTATTAAAAAGTTTGAATGCTAATAAATTAGATATTTATAAAAAATTAATAATTCCATCAAATAAAAGAAATATAATAAGTACTTTAAAAATAAATGTTAGTATGAATTTAATAGGTGTAATTATGGGAGAATTATTAGTATCTAAAGAAGGTCTTGGTTATTTAATAATGTATGGCAGTAATGTATTTAATATTAATTTAGTTTTAACATCAATCTTTATAATTAGTATTATTTCTGGAATATTATATTACTTACTTAATTATATAGAGAAAAAATGTTAAATAAAAGGAATTAAAGTTAATATTCCTTTTATTATGTATTTTTAACAATCATAGCATTTCTAAATGCTGTTAATAATTCATCATCAGTCATTTCACCTTGAGATGGAACATATGATTCATATGTATAGTAATTATATATATCTTGATTTGTAGGATATGATTTATACATTGGATTAATACTTGATCCATGAAGATAATCATGGAATCTTGTACGATTAGTAAGTCCATAGAAATAAGTTAATTCATAATCTCTTAAACGATCTTCTTCAGATACACCTAAAAGTCCTTCTAAGGCACCCATTGATATTTCTATAACTGGACGAGCAATATTTTCACTTGCATTACCATTATCAAATCTATTAACAGCAAGAGAAGATGTTTGAATTCGATAATAATAAGTACCATCAGTTTCAAGCCATATTCCTGCACGTCCTAAATTTGCTGATTGAAATCTTGAATTTTTAAATATAAACCAGTTTTTACCATTATCAGTACCATTTGTACTCAAATTATTCATACAATTGGCAAAATAACTGGAGCTTGCAGGAGTATTAGAACCAGCAAGTTGTCCACACACAGATTCCAAATCATCCTTTGATAAAAATCTAGATATTTTACCATTTCCAGAATCAAAATATATTAAATAAAGTTTCATTTAATAGTTTAGATACATTTGTAACTGAACCATTAGAATAATTTTCATCAAAAGTAACTGTTAAAAGTGGGGACTGATCCAAAACAGTTAAATTAACAGTTGCATTCAAACTTGATTTATAAATAGCATAATCTACTCTTTACTTTACAATTATATAGTAACATTTTTACACTTCAAATTCAACAAATCAGGATAAAACCAACATTACTTTACACTAAAACAAGCAAATATTTTATAAATTTTACATTCAACAATCATTTTTTAGTTATTAGATATAACGTTTTTTCAATTGTTTTTTTTCTTAAAATAGTATATACTTTAATAGTTAAGGAGAGATTATGAAAAAAAATATTATATTAATAATTAAAGGAATGATAATTGGTATTGCCAATATAATACCTGGAGTTTCAGGAGGTACCTTAATGATTACTCTAGGTATATATGAACAAATAATTAATACGATAAGTCATTTCTTTAAAAATTTAAAAGATAATTTAAAATTTATTATTCCTCTAGGAATAGGTGCTGTTCTAGCATTATTATTGTTTAGTAAAATAATTAGTTTATCACTTGATAAATTCCCGTTTGCAACAACTTTATTCTTTTTAGGATTAATAATTGGAGGAATACCATTACTTTTAAAAAATATGAATAAAAATAAAGATTCTAAAAAAGTTATTAACTATATTATTGCTTTTATATCATTTGCTTGTATATTACTATTCGCTATGTTAAAAAGTAATAATGCCGTTGATCTAACTAATTTATCTTTAATTAAAATATTTTTATTATTTATGGTTGGTATAGTTGCAGCAGCAACTATGGTTATTCCTGGAGTTAGTGGAAGTTTTGTTCTAATGCTACTTGGTTATTACAAACCAGTTATTGATACCATTAAAAATATAACTAATTTTAATTTACTTGGTCATAATATCTTAGTTATTGCTCCTCTTGGAATTGGTATTATAATTGGAATAGTTTTAGTTGCAAAGTTAATTGAAATGTTATTAAAAAAATACGAAACAAAAACTTATTTTGCAGTATTCGGATTTGTATTAGCTAGTTTAATTGCTATTATTAAACCCATCTTTTCATATAATATGAATATCATAGAAATAATAATTGGAATTATTCTATTAATTGTTGGAGCTTATTCAACATATAAAATTAGTAATCATTAAGGAGAATTATGAATTTTGAATTTAAAAAGAGTTTAGGACAAAATTTCTTAACTGATAAAAATATATTATCTAAAATTGTAGAAGTATCAAAAATAAAAGAAAACAGTTTAGTAATAGAAGTTGGTCCTGGAAGTGGTAATTTAACTAAAGAACTTGTTAAAACAAATGAACAAATATTATGTTATGAAATAGATAAAAGATTAGAACCTATCTTAGATCAAGAATTAAAAGAATATAATAATGTTTCTATTATTTTTGATGATTTTTTAAAAAGAGATATTAAAACTGATATAGAAAAATATAAGTATGAAAACTTATATTTAGTTGCTAATCTTCCCTATTATATTACAACTCCTATACTAGAAAAAGTAACTGAATCAAATCTTGATTTTAATCAAATAACCGTAATGGTTCAAAAAGAAGTTGGAGATAGATTTGCTGCTCATGTTAAAAGTAAAGATTATAATTCTTTAACTGTATATTTAAATTATTATTTTGATATAAGACGAGAATTTATTGTATCAAGAAATTGTTTTATACCAAAACCTAATGTTGATAGTATTGTAGTTAGTTTAAAAAAGAAAGATAATTTGTTATTTCTAAAAGATAAAGCTTTATTTAATAAATTATTAAAAGATGCTTTTAGATTTAAAAGAAAAACTATAAAAAATAATTTAAAGAATTATAATTTAGATATAATTAATAATATATTAACAAAATATAATTATAATTTAACTACTAGAGCAGAAGAATTACCACTTGAAGTATTCGTTGAACTTTCAAATAGTTTATAATAAGAAGTATAAATTATTAATATAGACATATAATTTCTTGGGTGATTATATGTCTTTTAATATTGGAGATTTAGTTACAAGAAATTCTTATCATAATGATATTATTTTTAAAATAATAGATATTTCTAATGATATAGCCTATTTAAAAGGAATAGATGTTAGACTTGAAGCTGACAGTAATATTTCTGATTTAAAAAAAGAAGATAAAGAAGTTATAAACAATGATAATGCTTTTTTAGATAGGTTTGATATTAATTTAAATCGGGATGAATTTTTTTATCTTCCTGGAAGAGTTGTTCATATAGATGCAGATGAGGAATACTTAAAAAGATGTCTAGATTTTTATAATAAAGTACAAGTTAAGGCATTAGGTATTAATTTAAAAGAAGATAAAATAGCTGATGAAATTGAAGAAATACTTAAAGAATATAATCCTGATATTTTAGTTATTACAGGACATGATGCTTATTATAAAAAAATGGGTAGTGAAGAAGATAATAAAAACTATAAAAATACGATTAGTTTTATTAATGCTGTTAAAGCAGCTAGAAAAATAGAATCTCATGATAAGTTAATTATAATTGCAGGTGCTTGTCAATCTAATTATGAAGAATTAATTAAAGCTGGTGCTAATTTTGCATCAAGTCCTAAAAGAATTAATATTCATGCACTTGACCCTGCTATTATCGCATCAAGTGTAGCATTAAGTGATAAAAATAAACCTATTGATTTAATAAAAATTCTTGAAAAAACTAAATATGGTTCCAAAGGAATTGGCGGAATTATAACAAATGGTTGCATGTATGTGGGGTATCCTAGATGATTAATAAAATTAGAGATAATTTAAAAAATATGCTAGGTAAAAATCTTCATTTTAAATATAATGGTGCTAGAAATCAAATAGAAGAATTTGATGGATATATAAATCAAATATATAATTATGTATTTACTATTAAAATAAATAATTCTATTATTAAATCATTTACATATACTGATATATTAATAAATAATTTGGAAATTATCGACAAAAATCACCAAATTAATTAAAAATAGTATTATAATATTATTGTGGTGATATAATGAAAAATACAATAATAGTTTTATTAATTATTTCTTTATTAACAATCATTACTTATAAATTAACTTATATAAAGGATATGATAATTATTCCTGTTTTTGAACAAAATAATAATATTTTTGAATTTATAGATTTTTATAAAGATAATAATTTAAGTAGATATAATAATTATAAAAAAAATCATCCTGAATTAAATAATAAAGATATTGTTTTAAGAGTTAATATTGGTTTAGATAATCCATTTTATACTAATTCTAAAGAAATAAAAGATTTTAATATGCTTATGATTATTAATAAGTATAATTATGTATCTAATACTTTTACTCCTAATAATTTAGTTCTTGTTGATTCTTATGCTAAAGATAATATGTATTTAGTTGAAGAATGTAAAAATGCTTTTATAAATATGGCCTATCATGCAGAAATTGAAGGATATCATATTAGAGCTATATCAACATATAGAACAATAGAATATCAAGATAAATTATTTAATGATTATGTAAAAAAAGATGGTATTGAAAAAGCGGAAACTTATTCAGCCCGTCCGGGATTTTCAGAACATCATACTGGTTTAGCAATAGATATTGATAATATTAAACTTAGTTATAATAACTTTGAAAATACTCCTGAATTTACCTGGATGAATAATAATGCTTATAAATATGGTTTTATCTTAAGATATCCAAAAGATACTACTATTACTGGATATATTTATGAACCATGGCATTATCGATATGTAGGAATTGAAATAGCAAAATATATTTATGAACATAATATTACTTATGAAGAATATTATTATGAATTTATTGATAAATAATAAACCAAGAGTTAATCTCTTGGTTTAAAAAATAATGAAAAGATAAAAGCAAAGAAAATTGCTGATGTTATACCTGATGCTGTTAAATCAAATATTCCCATCATGAGACCAATAAATCCTAAATCATTGGCTCGAACAAGTCCTCCATGAATAAGCAAATGACCAAAAGAAGTAATTGGGACTAAAGCTCCTGCACCAATATTAACAACTATTAAATCATAAATATTAAAGATATCAAGAGATGCTCCAATTACGACAAATAGACTTGTAATATGTCCTGGAGTAAGTTTAGTATTATCTAAAATTAATTGACCAATCATTGAAATAAAACCAGCAAATAAAAATGAATAAATATATATCATTCTACCCTCTCCAAACTTATAGCATTAGCTATACCAATTATATTTGATTTTTGAAGTACTGTTGTTGGATTAAATAAAGCTCCTGTTGCAACATATAATACTTTTTTAAATTCCCCTTCTTCCATTCTTTTTAAAATATCAGAATATACGACAAGAGGACTACAAACTGGTCCAGATCCTCCAGCAAGAACTTCTTTTTGATTTTCTAAATCATACAATATAGTTCCACAATCATTATAATTATTTAATTCTATAGCATATTCACTTTTCATAAAATCTTTTAGTATTTCTTTTCCATATTTTCCTAAATCTCCAGTTAAAATTAAATCATAATAATCGGTAGTTCTTCCTAAATCTTTTAAATGTTTATTAATTGTATCAGCAGCAGCAGGTACCATAATACTTCCCATATCAAGAGGATCATTTAATTTATAATCAATTGGAGTTCCAATAGTTGAACTTTCAATCCTAACTTTTGTTTTTTTATTAGTTAAAATACACGATACACCTCCAGTTGCAGTAAAAGTTGCTGTTGATGGTTTAGGAGCTCCATATTCAGTAGGATTACGAAATTGCCGTTCTGATACCATATTATGGCTACTACAACTAACTAAAATATTTTGACAAGTTTTACTTTCTATAAAATTAGAAGCAATAATTAATCCCTCATTATTAGTAGCACAAGCAGTATATATTCCAAGAAAAGGTTTTTTTAAATAACTAGCAGCATAAGTACTTGCTGCTATTTGATTTTCTAAATCTCCAGAAATAAATAAGTCTATATTATCTTTTTTTAAATTACTTTTCTTAAGAACTATATCAATACTATCTTTAATTAACTTAACTTCAGCTTGTTCAAAAGTAGACTCGCCAAAATACATATCTTGGTAATATTTATCAAATCTTTTAGAAAGTGGTCCATTATGTTCATATGGTCCAACAACAGTACTAGTACATTTTATATAAACATTACTATATTTATTTGTCATTATACACCACCCATTATTATTAATCTAATAAAGCCAAAAATATATGCTGCTACTACTCCATATATAATAACAGTACCCGCTAATTTAAACATATTAGCACCTATTCCCGTAACTAATCCTTCTTTACGATATTCAATTGCAGCACTAGTCATTGAATGAGCAAAACCAGTAATAGGAATAATTAAGCCACACTTTGCAAACTTAACCCATTTATCAAAAAAACCTAAAGCAGTAAATAAACTAGCAAAAAATATTAAAGTAATTATCATAAAAACAGAGGCATCACTAGTTGATAAATTTAAATAATAACTATAAAATTCAACTAATAATTCTCCAATTACTCCAACTAGTCCCCCAATTAAAAAAGCAATTACAGCATTTTCTATTCTATTTTCTTTTGGTTTATGAGACATAACCAATTTATTATATATTCTTTTTTCCATATTTCACCAATAATATTATTAACAATTAATATTTTTTTATACAAATTTCTATTTTTGTGATATTATATAGTTGAAAGGAGTTTTAATATGTATTATACTACAAGACCAAGTGATAGTTTAAGTAGTTTATCAGCATCTGCAGGAAGTGGTATTTGGACTGTAATTTCTTTTATACTTGCAATTGTTGGAGCAATTATTGTATATTTTATGTTTGTTAAAGCAGACAAAAATTATCCAAGTAAATTTCTTACATGGTTAAAAAACTTTTTAAATTTTCAAGAAATGTTAATTGAACCAATACTAAAAGTAACATATATTTTTGTTGCAATCCTTATTACCTTAACATCATTTAATTTCATTAGTGTTCATTTCTTAGTATTTTTACTATATTTAGTTTTCGGAAATTTAGCTGCAAGAATTATTTATGAATGGGCAATGGTTCTATTAAATATTTGGAAAAACACTAAAGAAATTAATAAAAAAATGAAATAATACTATTTAAACAAAAAAAAAGTTATTATCAATTAATAACTTTTTTTATTTCATCTATTTGGTTTAGAAATTCTTCTTTAATTTCTTCTAATCTTTCCTCAGTTTTTGCCTCAAATCTAGTAGTTATATTTGGTCCAGTATTAGATGCTCTTACTAACGCTGTACCATCTTCAAATAATACTTTAACTCCATCTACAGTTAAAATATTATATCCTTTAGAATTAGAATATTCTTTAATTTTATCTACAACATGAAATTTAATATCATCTGGAATAGCAATTTTAATTTCTGGAGTACTTAAATAAACCGGAATTCCTTCTAATAACTCATCTATTTTTTTATCTGTATTAGAAAGAATTTCAATAAGTCTTAAACCAGCATAAATTCCATCATCATAGCCACCAAACTTATCTCTAAAAAACAAATGTCCTGATAATTCTCCTGCAAATGGATAGTTACCATTTACACTTTCAGCTTTAGTATATGAGTTTCCAGTTCTAAAAAACTTATTTTCTACACCAAGTTTATCTAATTCTTCTTTTAAAGCAAGTGAACATTTTACATCATAAAATGTTTTTTTATCCACATTTTTGTGGATTAAATCTCTCCATACAAGAATCATAAATTTGTCTATATCTAAAAATTTCCCACTATTAGTAATTATTCCTACTCTGTCACCATCACCATCAAAAGCTATACCACAATCAGCTTTATTCTCAATAACAACTTCCTTTAGTTTAGTTAAATTTTCTTCAACAGCAGGATCAGGATGATGATTAGGAAAACTTGAATCTGAAGTATTAAACAACGGTATTAAATCTATTTTATCCTTAAATCTATTAAAAATATCATCTGCAACAATAGAAGTTGTTCCATTTCCACAATCATATACTACTTTTAAATGATTATTACCAAGATCAATACCTCCTGTTATCATTTCTATATATCTTTCTCTAATATCTTCATTTCTAACAGTTCCAGTCCCATTTTCAAAATCATTATTTATAATCATTTCATATAATTCTAAGCTACTTTTTCCATAAGCATTATGAATTCCATTATAAGAAAATTTAAAACCATTATCATCTTTAGGATTATGAGATGCTGTAATCATCATTCCACATTTAATATTTAATAGATCCCAAGCATAATAATACATTGGAGTAGTAACAAGTCCAAGACGTACAACATCTACTCCAGAATCAGTTATTCCTTTAACAACACTCTCTTCTATTGTAGGTGATGAATACCTATTATCATAACCTACTAATGTTTCCGTTTTATTTATTCTTTTTAATTTAGAACCAAATGCTCTTCCAATTAAATATGCTATATCAGAATTTATATCTTTATTCCAAACTCCTCTTATATCATATTCCCTAAACATATACTTATTTATTTCCATATTACCTCCGATATATTTATTATAACACAAAAAAAAGAATTAGTTTCCTAATTCTAATCTACTTTATAAGCTTTTAATAAATTATAACCAGTTGAAGTCTTTTTTAATAATAACTCTCTAGTTCCTATATTTTTACAATTATCAGGAGTTCCTTCCACCATACAATCTTCTAATATATAATTAACAACAATATTATTATCTTCATTTAAAGATATCTTATTTAATTTAGATGAATTATAATTATCTAAACCGGTTGCAATTACTTTAATTGTAAACAAATTTTTATCCATTGCAAAATTTGCAACTCCTTTATAATTACTATTCATTGCATTTAAATCTATCATTTCTAATCCAACATTAAAATAATTATTTAATAGACTTTTAACAAATCCAATTGGATAAGAATATTGATAATTATAATCACCACTATTCAAAGTAATACTCTCAACGGAATTATTTTGAGCTAATCCACCAAATAATAAGCTATTTCCTAAAAAGTCACTATATCCTTCTTTAGTAATATTACTATTATCAAAATCTTGTTCAGATTTTATATAATATAAATCTAATATACCATTATTACTTTCTAACCATTGTTTAACATCTTCTTCATTAAGTACAACATTTTTATCTTCGGTAGTTTCTGTTTCATGTTTAATTGGTATTTGAGTCCTACTTTCATTAGAATTAACATTTGATTTATTCAATACAAAGTTATAAACTAAAATTCCTATTATAGAAACACTAAGACCTATTACTATTCCAATTACAACTGGTAATGTTCGATTTTTCTTTTTTATAATTATTTCTTCCTCCATTATTATTTTCTTCCTTTCATAATATAATATTAATTAATTAAACCTAATTTAATTAAAACTACTCTTCCACTATAATTACCATTTGCATAATAGGAATTACCTATTTTAATAATTGATTCAAGTTCTGTTGAATAACCAAATTTAGTAATACTACTTCCTAAACTAATTTTTCTAACAAATTGACCATTAGAATAATTAAAAATATTTATATAATTTTGATATGGTCTTTTACTTAAATTATTATAGACACTATAGATATAATCTCCATCTGTATATATAGCTTGACCAGTCAATGAATTACTATTCTTTAATAATTTACTTGTAACAACTTCTCTAACAAAATTAAAATTATTATCAAATATTGCTAACTTCTTATTAGAAATTTTAAAAGCATATTCATTCTTAGAGGTATTATATCCTACCGAAGCAATTGTTTTACTAACTTTACCTTTATCATCTAGCAAATAATTTTTACCATCTTTCTTTAATACAACCTTTTCCTTCTTAGTATTTTTATTAAAATTAGCATCAATTTGATATAAAAAATTATTTGCTCTATTACAAGGTGCAAAAATTATTTTTTTAGTGTTAGGATTATATGCTATTCCATTACTATGTCCTATTTTACCAAGATTAATTCTTGCTACAACTTTTCCCTTAGAATTAATTTTAGCAAGAACTGTTGTTTGCTTAGTATATACTTTTGTAGAATCAGTATATTTTTCATTTCTTTTAGATAAAAAAGCTATATAATAATATTTACCATCTGATGTCATTCCTTGAACATTTATTGCCTTAGAATAAACATCGTCTACAGATTTTTTAAAAATTAATTTAGAAGTAATTTTATTATCATTTCTAAAAGAAATTGCTCCTACATTAAAAAGTGATTTAGATATATTGCTACTAATATTTGCAATATTAAAATCAAATTTAAATAATATTATACCTATTATTAATATAATAGCAAATATTCCTATAAATATACTTTTTCTCTTTACAATTTCAAATTTCTTTTTCATAATACCTCTTTTATTTCAAATTTAAATTTTCAATACTTATATCTTCTTTTGTAATAGTTCTTAATACTTTAAGTTGTTTTTTATCTTTAACTCGACTTGCATGTTTAACAATGGTTTTTTCATAAATATTTCTTATAAATCTTGCATTACCAAAATTTTTCATATTACGATTTTCTTCAATAATTACTTTTAAATAATTAATTGCTTCATCTTCAACTATAAATCCGGCTTTATTTGTAAAAGATTTAAATATATCTATTAATTCTTCTGTTGTATAATCAGGGAAATTTAAAGTATATCCTATTCTTGATACTATACCTGAATTAGAATCTAAAAAATCTTGCATTTCTTTAGTATAACCAGCAAATATAACTACTAACTTATCTCGATAATTTTCCATTGCTTGAATTAAGGTTGCAATAGCTTCAGCATTATAAGAATTATCATTTTTAACAGCAAGGGCATAGGCCTCATCAATAAATAAAACTCCATTTAAACTTTTCTCAATAACTAAATTAGTTTTAGGAGCAGTTTGACCAACATATTCACCAACTAAATCTTTAACTCCAACTTCCACTAACTTATTTTCTTTTATAATTCCAAGTTCATATAAAATAGATGCAATTAGTCTCGCAATAGTTGTTTTACCTGTTCCTGGATTACCTAAAAATACCATATGTAAATTCATATCTTTAATATTTAAAGAACCTTCTGTTTTTTCTTTTAATTTCAAAACATCAACAAGAGATACTAAAACATTTTTAATATCTTTAAGACCAACTAATTCATTAACTTCTTTAAATATTTCATCAAGAGTTTTCTTTTCTTCTAATTTAGGTAACTCTTTATGAAAAGAATAATAACTTATTAAATCTTCAATATAATTAATATAATCTGTTCCCTTTTTATAACTTGATTCAATATACTTAAATATATCAAGTTTTACATGATCATCAACATCTAATTTATCTAATACTTTATTATAAATATCATTTATTTCAGGACTAATAGTTTTAATAGATAAATTAAAATAATTATTTTGAATACTTTCATATCCTAAAAAGAAATTATGTAATTCCTCTTTATTACCATATATTAAAACTATACTTTTTTTATTATTTTTTAGAAAACTTTCAAAATTAAAGAAAAATCTTTGTTCATCTTTAGTATCTTCTAATTTAATACCAACTAAATCTTGAAATACTAAAAAATTATCAGTAAATTTATATTCTTTTTCAAATCGATAAAAAGAATATACTTTTAAACTCTTATCTTCAAGATAATTATATTTTATGGCTGCTGATTGTAAAATTTCAGATATTAACTTATCTTCTTCTCCATTAGATTCAATTAATAATCTAAAAGGAATATAGTTTTTTTCTATTCCTTCTTTATATTTTCTCATATATTCTATGATGTTTTTAAATAAATTTTTAGAATCATCATCTAAATATAAATCATTTATTTTAGAAATTAGATCTCCCATTTCTTTATTTTCTTCTGATAATTCTTCTTTTTTTTCTTCAACACCAAAGAAATCAGTATATATATCCTTAAAATTATACATCATATTATTTCTCTACATGTATCTCAAGAATTTTTTCTTTTAATTCTTTTTCGATATTTTCTAAAGTCTTTTCAGCTTCCATTCTCTTTAAATGACCATTCTTATGAATTTCTAAAACTTTATCTAATGTCTCAATTAAGTCTTGATTAGTTTTTTGAAGAGTTTCAACATTAACAATAGCCTTTTCAGACTCTTCTGCAATTTCAATAGATCCTTGTTTTAATGTTTCACTATTTTTTACTAACATTTCATTAGTAAGTTTTGATACAGCTTGTTCATTTTTAAGTGCTCGTTTTGCATTGTTAATTCCAAGAGATATAACCATTTGATTTTTCCATAAAGGAATGGTATTAGTAATAGAACTTTGTATTTTTTCAACAAGTTCAGCTTCATTATTTTGAAGAAGTCTAATTTGTGGAGCCATTTGAATTGAAATTATTCTAGTTGTTTTTAAATCATATATTTTCTTTTCAAAACGATTAATTAATTGTTCCATATCATTAACTTTTTGAATATCAAGTTGTTCTCCACTTTTCTCTGCTTGCTTCTTTAATTCTGGTAATACCTTTTCACGAAGTTCTTCTAGTTTCTTCTCACCAGCAATAATATATAATGATATCTCTTTAAAATATTCTAGATTTTTTTCATACATAGTATCAAAAATATTAATATCTTTTAACATTTGAATTTTATCTTTTTCAAGACCTGCTTCAATAGTATCAATATTTTTTTCTATCTTAGAATATTTAGCAACAATAAAATCAAATTCTTTTTTAGCATTAGTAAATAATTTACCTATTAATCCTTTTTTATTAGTTCCAGATACATCAGCATCAAATGATTTAATTTGACTTACTAAATCTGCTAATAATTCTCCAACATCTCCTAAATTCTTTGTTTTAACATCTTCAAGTACACTATCAGAAAATTTTGAAATTTTTTCTTGAGCTGCTATACCATATTGAAGAATCTGTGTAGAATCATTTATATCTAATTTTTCATTAAATTCATCTATTGCTTTCTTTTCTTCTTTCGTTAAAGTATCATAATTTAAAGAACTTTCTATTCTTTCATCTGTTACTTTTCCTTCTTCTGCTATTTCCTTAATATCCTCTTTAACTTCTTTTTCAACTTTTAATTCTAATCCGTTCATTTTTTAATTCCTTTCCTATTTCAAATATTCAATTAATTTATTATACGTATCCATTTTTAAACTTGTAACTGTACTATTAATTGATTGTGGTATTCCTAATCCTATACTTGATACATCATAAGTTCCACCAGTAAGTCCAGTTCTAAATCCATATCTTTCCCAGGCAATTTGACCAATTTCTTTATCATTAAATGCTTCATATAATTTATTACCATTTTCAGTAAACGAAGCAAAACAATGAGAATTCCAAATAGTAGGTGCTGGATATAAAATTCTTATTTGATCTTTTACTTGATTAAAAGCATCTGGAGAAGAGTTAGCAAAATCAATCATACTCTTTTCATAATCAACAATCATTGGTTCTCCACCCATTCCAGTTTTTAAGTATCTTTCAAATAAATCAGCTGGAGTATTATTCATATATCCAGATTTAATATAAAACTCCTTTAATTTTGGTAAATTAGCTTCAATATTATCTGTAGTTACCTGACCACCACTTAATATAGATAATAGAAGTCCATAATATGTAGCTCCTGGAGATGATGTAACTGGATCAGTTGATGCTATATTAATTGTTCCATAAGGAAAAGATGCATTAAAATCTTGCCATTTCTTTCCTTCTAAAATATAATTCATTAACTTATTCATATCAGTAATAAAATATACACCATCTGTTTCAGTAACTATTCCATCTTGAATAAATGCATCAACAATATCTTTCCAACTATAAATAACAATTGGAGTATTTAAAGTTAATCCTCCATTTAAAACAGAGTATCTATCAGCTTCACCATTTTCTTTATTAGGACTTAGTTTATAGTAATCATAAAATCTTTGATCTGATGTAAATAGTGCATCATATTTTGAAACACCTTCAGATAAAATTCCATAGTTTTCTCCACTACTAATCTTATCGATTATATATTGATTACCAAGTCCAACACTTTCTCTAATTAATGGTTTAACAATCGTTTTACCATTACTCCAAGTATCAAATACAACATTTAAATGATATTTCTTCTTTAATATTTTAATAACATCTTTATCAGCAAGAAAATCTTCCTTACCTCCACCTGTTGCAACATATACAGTTGTCATATTCTCAAATATAGGCGAATCATTATTATCAAAGAAATATTTTATTCCTATAATTGCAAGTATTAATAAAATAAATATTACTATTCCAATTATTGTTTTCTTACTCATTAGAATCACTTCCCTTCATAATAGAATCTTCATTTAAAGCATCTGCCTTTAACATCATCTCATAAACTTTCATTTCTGCATCACCTTCCATTATATCATTTTGATATAATGAAGATAATAAGATTTGGAAGGCTTTATTAGTTTCCTCAATAATTTTATCAGCTTTTTTCATAAAGTCTTTACCTTCAGTTGATACTAATCTTTGATTTTCTATTTCATCATATTTTTTAACAATATTAATTAGTACTGGTATATAATAATCAAAGAAATTATTTAATTTTTTTTCTTTTTTAGGATTTTTTTCAACAACAGAAATTATTTTATCCACAGAATTGTTAATATCTTTTAAATTAGTTTTAGTATATTCACTTTCTACTTTAGGTATTAAGTTTAATATTTCTTTATTTTCTTTTTTAGCATTTTCTATTTTTTTATATAAACTTATGTTGGTCATTTTCAAGGTTTCCTTGGGTTTAATACCTGAAAAAGCAAGTTCTCCTGCTCCAAATGCTAGTCCTCCAATTATAAGAGATGGAACTAAAGCTACACTCATTCCAACATAAGGAATTGCAAAGAATAAACCTCCAACTATTGCTGATATTGTATCTTTATTCTTCATTAGTTATAACTCCTTACTTCAGTAAATGCTCTTTTTAATCCACTCTTACCATCAAAGATTTTTCCATTAGTTAAATTAGCAATCTCATTTAACTGATATTCACTTGATGAACCAAAAGTAATCGAATAGATTGGAATATTAAGTTTATTATCATTATAATATTTCTTTAAAGTATCATAATTACCATTATTAGATAAACCATCTGTCATTAATATTACTGTTTTTGTATAATCATCATTACTTTCATTTTTTAATATTTCTAAAGCTTTAACACTAGAATCATATATGTTAGTTTGTCCTATTGCATCTAAAGAATTAATATCATTAATAATTGAATTAGTATCACTTCCATATCTAGTATCAAATACTTTATCAACATGACCATTAAATGTTATTACAGATATTTTATCACTATTTGAAAACTGTAAATTATCTTTACTTGCTGTTTCATAATTTAAAATATAACTCATTGCATCTTTTAATTCTTTTATTCCATTTCCATACATGCTACCAGATGTATCTAAACAAAATACAACATGCGTTGGTTTACGAAGTTCTTCTATATAAATACTAATAGCTTTACTAATAACTTTCTTACTTGGATATTTCATATCTTTTAAATATTTAGAAGTATCAATACCCCATTCTGGATTAAAAATCTTTTTATCAGTATCTTTTTTTATTCCTCCATACCATGATCTATATCCCATTTTCTCCATCTTAGTAATAACTTCATCACTTCTTAAATAACTTTGTAATTTTAAAAACTTTTCCTTATTTTCAGTATCTTTAACATCGTTATTAATATATGCAAAAGGCATATCATTAAGAGCAACTCCATCAACTGGATATATTAAATATAATGGTTCTTTCTTATTTTTAACAAGTTCTTGATTAATACTAATTAAAGAATTTTCATAATTAATCATTGCATCATAATTACCATTTAAAAACATATCTTTTAAATAATTTTCATCTCCAGATACTCTTTCTACACCACTAAAGAAATTCTTTAAATCAGTTTTTAAATTATTATTATCAAGCATCTCCTCTGTTAATACTTCAGGTCTACCTGCTAAATTATTTAAGAAATTTAAATATGTTGTTGCCCCTGTATTAGTTTTAGTAACACTTGCCATAACATATTTAAGTTTTCCAGATTTAATAATATCAACTAAATCTTTATTATAAATATCTTTATTAACAAGACCTAATTCTTCTGCTTTACTTTTCTTTATTCCCATAACTACTGGATTCATAACAATAGACTTACTATCACTAGTAAGACTAGAATTATCAAGCATATATAACCATAAAGAATTAGATAGCCATACTGCATCATAATCACGACTATTAGTATTTAATTCTGAAACTATTTCTAAATCACCTAAATAATTAATACTTAAATTAATACCATTCTTTTTAGCATAATTCTTTAAATCATTTTCCATATTCTCAGTACTAGTTGACGCAAGTATTTTAAATTCATTACTATTAAAAACCGTTATCTTAGATGAATCTATTCTATTGACAAAATATAATACTAATATAACTATAACAATTATTGGAAATATTTTATTACCACTTTTTTTATTCATTATCCCACCTTCTATCAAAAATAATATATCATATTTAGATAATTTATACAAGAAATATAAAAGAAAAAACTGATAAAATTACTTTATCAGTTAATTAATATTCATAATTAGATAGATTTCTAACTATCTTATCCCCAATAACATATGGTGTATCATAACTTCCATCTCCTTCACTAATGTCCGCGTCAGCAGAGAGTGTTACTACCGGACGGGCGCCGTAAGAGCTGCGGACACTGCTGTAGTACGTATCACCAGACGAACTGACACGACGTACGCCAGCATTGACGTGATTGGAGAAGAAAGGAGACACGCCCCAGTAATATTGACCAGTTGCAGCATAATTTGCACTCATTAAATTTCTCTCTGGTTCAGTTATTAATCCTACTGGATAACTTAAGTTTGCTTTTTCATTCCCTACACTAAATCTATCTGTTACATTTGCACATCTTAAATCTTTATTTGCACTATATTGATAAAAGTATAATATTGTTGTTAAATTTGCTGCATCCTTATTCCAACTTCCAAAGTTATTATTACTACTTCGATCATTACAATGTACTGAACTTGTATCTATTAACCCTTTTACACTTGAATTTAAACTATCAATATTCTTCTTATACCAATTATCTATTTGACCTTTTATGGCTGATGAGTATCTATTGATATTAGCGTCAACCGTTTCATTTTGTGTCTTTCCATTTAACATGGCATATACTGGATTGGTATCTCCATTCTCTAAAAGTAAATAGTAATATGTTCCATCAATAAAAAAATAATAAAATCTTACTTTGGTACAATCAGTATCACAGACATAATGATGGGTTTCATTTGGAGCTGTTAAATTGGTGGTTGTACTTGAGTCTAACACATAACTTGTTCCATTCCAAGTTACACTATTTGCATAATCCCCTGTTTTTACTCCACTTTTATATGTATATGCTTTATTATACATATAACCAACTAGTGCTGGCGAATCATTATAAGCATTATAGTAACTTGTTCCAATTTGGGAGTAATGTGCCGTTGTTCCGATTACATATTTTCCAACTGATGCAGTTGTTGTACTTTGATAATGTCCTATATACCACAACTCTGTACAAGTTGTCGTGTTATCAGCGCAGGCATAAGTTCCTATTAACTCGCTTGCGTTATTTTCCCATGTTTTTCCAGCAAGTTCACTTGTTCCTACTAGCGTAAATGTTCCTGCAGAGAGATTATAATCATATCCTACTCCAAAGTTTGTAATACTTGATATATTTGTACTCCCACTAACTGCAGTACTTTCTTTAGCATTTATTCCTTTTAATGTTCCGCCACTATTTCTTGAAGTTAGGCACTTATTATTTTCAGCTGGTCCATTATAGATTATTCTTAAACCTCCGGTATCTGTTGTCCTTATTATTTGCCAACAATATCCTGCGAATAAAACATTTCCGTGAGTTAATGCATCAGTTCCTGTGTAGTATAAAACATCTAATTTATTTGGATTAGTTCCTACTGTATCTTGGGAATCAAAACTTGCATCTCCTTTAGTTGCATTATATGACTTTATATAACTACTTCCTCCATTATTCATCTGATTATAGACTACTTTTCTAACTTTATTTCCCACTTCTTTTTCAGTAAAGTCTCCTGATACATTTACTTTAATACTTGCAAATAAATTAGACCATTCTGATTCGGTATAATCTTGATTAATATTTCCTATTACTACTTCATCACCTATCCACATATATAATCTATAGGTATGAGTAACTTGACTAGTAGTATTTTTAGGTATAGTTTCTACATGAATTCTTTTACTTGTTAAATCATCATAACTCTTATTATTTAATATTTCTGTTTCATTATTACTTATTACTTCAACTAGTCTAAATTTTAGAAACTTATCATCTATTCTATTTGTTTCTGTTTTTCCTTGGGGTACATCTCCATGAGAAAGTACTATATCATAAATTATATCTTTATTTGTGGTTGTATTTTTTCCATCTACGGTGAATTCAAAATAATTATTAGATATATAAGTACTAGATGGCATAGCATTAGAAAGAGTTAAAGTATTAGATTCAGTGTAATGCATATAAATATCTCCAACTACTTGTTTTGAATTTGATGTACCATTTCTTGTATATGTATATGCTGCGAATGTTACTCCAACAATTCCTATTAATAATACTGCAACTATTATTGCTATTAAAACCTTTTTATTTTTCATAATCTTGCCTACCTTATAAGATAATTATAACAAATAGATATATTATTGTAAATAAAAAAAATAAGCCTAAAACTTATTTTAGTAACTTTTTCATTGTCTTTTCATATTCATCATTTTGTTTATTAATATAACTACAGGTTGTATCTATTTCTTGTTCTAAATTATATATATCTTGATCATTTGGTTTATTAAAATAACAAACATCTAAAGCATGCATATTTAAGTCATCAACAAATCTTCTTAAAGGACTTGTAACATGTGAATAAGTATCAACATTTAATTTTTCATGACCAACATTTTGTCTTGAATAAAATGATTTAGAAAGAAATTTTTCTAATTTTATTATTTCATCTTTCGAAAGTCTTGCTTTTATATTTTCATCAAGTACTGCTAATTTATTACATCTATATGCATATGGAAAACCTTTTTCTTTCATATATTTAGCAGTCATATAACCAGTTAATACCATAGCATAAGATACAAGTCTTTCTGAAAAACTACTTATTTTCTGTTCATCAAATATAAAGTTTTTTATTTTAAATTTTTCATAATCTCGAACATTTTTAAACATTACTCTTAAATATTTTACTATTTCATCATAATATCCTAGTGCAATTTCTTCTTCTTTACAACTTCCACCATTTTGATATAACTCATTCATACTATCATAACTATGTCTTTTATTTATCATTACAACAGTATTTTCTATATAAAAATTAACTATATTGCCTTGCCTATCAAATTCATAACAAAAAGTTTTAGAATATCTATTTCTATCTTTTAAAAGTGATAATTTATTTAAAGATAAATCATCTGGTATCAACGGAAGAGAATCATTTTCATTATAAATAGTTTCTATATTTAATTTAGCTTTTTTCATTATATCAGATTCATATGGATATAATACTAAAGGATCAGCAATATGTACTTTAAACAATAAATTACCATTAGGTAATAACTTAACAGATAAACCATCATCTAATATTTTAGCATCACATTCATCAATAGTAATAATGTATTCAGAATCTTGATGTTCTCTATTTAATTCTTCTTTAATAACAAATTCCTTTTTGTTTTTTAAATCATTTATTAATTCATTTAAGTTTTTTATAACTTGTTTAAAATATCCTCTATTATTTAAACCTACATTTTGAATTTGTCTTGTATATATTTTTCTAATTTTATAAATAAGATCTAAATACTCTTTTCTTTTTTTTACACTTAACTTATCATATACTCTTTCTATATAACTAGAAACCTTGGTTATATATTCATAATCTATAAATAATTTATAATTTAAAATTGCATCTTCAAGTAAACCAATAAAACATAAAAAACATGAATCAAACTCTAGATTTAAAGCTTTAAGACAAGTATTTATATTAGATGTATTTTCAATAATTTCTCTAAATCTATTTATTTGTTTGTTATTCATATTCCCTCCTATTTACCCCTATTAATATAACTTCATCTGTTAAATATTTTATTCTTTCCATTATTCTTCTTGCTTTTACTTTATCACTTGATGAATTAGAAATTTGCAAATGGTTTTCTAATTCTTTTAAATTTAAATTAGACGTAAAAAATGTTGGTAAATTATTATCCATTCGATATTGCAATATACTTCCAAGTATTTCATCTCTTGCCCAATCTGTTAATTTTTCTGCTCCAATATCATCAATTGATAATAATGGAACTTGCTTTATTTTATCAAATAATTCTCCATAATCATTTCCAAAACTAGCTTTTAATTTTCTTAAAAACTCTGGAAAATAAATTATTGCACTTTGATAATTATATTTAGCAAGTTCATTAAAAAGAGCTGCAATCAAATAAGATTTACCTGATCCAAAAGATCCAGATAAATATATTCCCTTAGATTCATTACCTTTTTTATAATTATCATAAAAATCTTTTATTTTTTTAATAATCTCTATTCTTTTAGCATCATCTTTATATATATTTCTTAAATTAGCATTTTTTAAAGAATTAGGTATTTCATAAAAATAAACATTTTTTAAATATTCATTCTTTTTATCAATATCTTTTTTCTTATTACATTCTACATAGGAAAAATTAACTATGTTATTATTAATAATCGGTTTATAACAATAACCTTTTATATTATTTTTACAAGATAGTAATGATTTACAATTCTTACAGTTATCATTTTCTATACTTGCATCCTTTAATTTAGAAGTATATTTCATTAATATTTCATTAGGTAAATCTATCTCATTAACTAAAGAAGAAAATTTAGGATCATCTAAACATTTCTTATAATTAACTTTTAATAAATTAGTATCTTGTCTTTTCATAACTAATTTTTCCATAGAACCTCCTAATATATTACATTTTTATATTCTTCTAATAATTTTTTACATAATTCATTTTCTGTATGTTCTACTTTAATAACATCTCTTTGTCTACCTTCAAAATAATTATATATTAAATCATCTCTAAATCCTATACTTGCAACTTCTTTACGATTAGTTGCATAATAAACTTCTTTAATATTCGACCAAATAATAGAAGATAAACACATAGGACACGGTTCACTAGTTGAATAAATAATACATCCTGTTAAATCATAAGTATTTAAATTTTTACAAGCATCTCTTATAGCTGTTACTTCTGCATGAGCAGTTGGATCATTATTAATTAATACTTTATTATTTCCATATCCAACTATTTTATTGTCTTTAACTACTACTGCCCCAAATGGACCTCCCTCTTTATTTTCAACACCTTGTTTTGCAATTCTAATGGCTTCTTCAAAATAATAATTCACACTAATCACCTTATATACTATAACATTTTAATTAAATAAAGTAAATTTATATTAATTTTTTTTACATAATTTTACTAAAAAATATTATTGACATTTAATATTTCTCAATATAATATATATTTATAAAGTAGGTGTAATTGTGAAAAATCTAAGAAAAATATTATTAATATTATTATTATTTTTTACTATACCAAATATTTATGCTAAAGATATTATTAAAGATGGATGGCATATTGTAAAATCCACTGATGGTAAAAAGAATTTTTGGGGATACTATGAAAATGGTTCAGAAATTATGAGAAAAACAAAAATGGTTTATGCCCATCGTGGTTGGGGAACTGCTCCCGAGAATTCTCTAGCTTCTATAAAAGCAACTAAAGAAAAAGGTTATTATGGTGTAGAAATAGATGTTAGATTTACTAAAGATAATGTTCCAGTACTTCTTCATGATTCATCTATTAATAGAGTTGCAAGAACTTCGAAGTTAAAAACATTATCTAAAAGAGTTTATATAAAAAATGTAAAATTTTCAAGCTTAAAAAAATATAGTTTTTCTGTAACGAGAACTAAAAAAGTATTATCTAATTATAAAAATAATAAAATAACAACATTTGAAGAAGCTCTTGTTTATTTAAAAAATAATAAAATGACTGCTGAAATAGAACTTAAAGTAGGAACAAGTAGTCAAATAAAAAGTTTAGTTCAACTAGTAAAAAAATATAATATGGATAACGTTGTTCAGTGGATAAGTTTTAATCCAACTCTATTAAAATATGTTAAAAATAATGATGATGATGAATGGATGAGAGTTTTAGAATCTTCTGATTTAAAAGATAGAAAAAAAATATATAATAGTTTAAAAACTAGTAAAAATATAGTAGATGTTCCTAATTATAAAAGTGATATTGCTATTGATTGGGCAACTACTAATATGCCTGAAAATGAAAAAAAATATAATAATACTTCATATGATGTTACACCACTTGGATTAGTACAAATAAAATCTTTAGAAATAGTAAAAATACCTAATAAAATAGAATATTTACAATATAAAGAAAATCTTGATTTATCAGATGGTCAAGTAAAAATAACCTATATTAATAATACTACTAAAGTAGTAAATATGAATGATCCAATTTTAACTGTTTCAAACTTTGATAATACTAAATCAGGTAAACAAACTATTACAATAAAATGTGCTGATGAAAATGTTTCTTTTGATGTTAATGTTATTGGTCTAACTGAAATTAAATTAACAAAACTACCTTCTATTATATTTAGAAAATGAAGAATTAGTAAAAGATGGTATAATTGAGTTAAAATATAATGATAGAACTGAAGAAATTGATATGAATAATCCTGAAGTTACTTTTACTGGTTTTGATAATACTAATCTTGGTAAACAAACTATTACTGTTAATTATCATAATTTAACAACTTCTTTTGATATTGAAGTATATAAATTACAAGAAATAATGATAAGTAAAACTCCTTCTAAACTACTTTATATTCAAAATAAAGATGACTTGATTAAAGATGGAACTATTAAACTAGTTTATTCTAATAATGAAACTAATGAACTTGAAATGAGTAATACTGAAATAATTTTATCAGGATTTGATAATTCTACTATTGGTAAACAAACTATTACTGTTAGTTATCATAATTTAACAACTTCTTTTGATATTGAAATAATTGAACCAGAAGCATTTACTATATCTACCTTACCATCTAAATTATTATATCTTCAAAACGAAGAAGAATTAGATTTAACTGGTGGAACTGTTAGTTTAACAAATTACTTAAATGAAGTTAAAACAATAGAAATGAATGATTCTGAAATAACTGTTAGTGGTTTTGATAATACTATTTTAGGTGAACAAACAATTACTCTTACTTATTTAGACTTATCAATTTCCTTTAATATTGAAATTGTTTTGATAGAAAATATTAATATTAAAACTCTTCCTACTAAATTAACTTATCAAAAAGAAAAAGATGATATTAATTTAAATGGAGGGATAATAGAAATAACATATAATAATGGTAAAAAAGAAAATATTAAAATGACTGATTCTAATATTACAGTTAAAAACTTTGATAATACTATAATAGGTAAGCAAAACATAATACTTAGTTATTTTAATTATGAAACATCTTTTGATATAGAAATAATTGAAAAAAATAATCTTATTATTTTAATAATATTACTAATTTTAACTATAATAGCAATTATATATTTATTAAGATCAATGAAATGGAAAAAGCACTAATTTTAGTGCTTTTAATAATTTAAATTTTTAAGTTCATCTATAACAAATTTACCATCTTTTCTTATTAATATATCATCAAAATATATTTCTCCACCACCATATTCAATCCTTTGTATTAAAACCATATCAAAATGAATACTAGACTTATTACCATTATCACATTCTAAATATGCTGCTCCAGGAGTAAAATGAATACTTCCAGCTATTTTTTCATCATATAAAATATCTCCCATAGGATTCATTATTTTAGGATTAAGACCAAAAGAGAATTCTCCAACATATTTACTTCCTTCATCAGTATTAAATAATTCTATAAGTTTATCTTCATCATTACTAGAATGACATTCTATTATTTTACCATCTTTAAAAGTTAAACTAACATCATGATAGACATATCCATTATAAGGACTTGGAGTATTATAAGTTATAGTTCCATTAACAGAATTTTTTACTGGTGCAGTAAATACTTCTCCATCTGGTATATTTGATTCTCCTGAACATATTATTGCTGGTAATCCTTTAATACTAAAACTAATATCTGTATTAGGCGCAACTATTCTAACTTTATCAGTTTTTTCCATTAATTCTTTTAATGGTTTCATATCATGATGCATTTTATCATAATCAACCGTCATAACATTTAAAGAAAAATCTAACATTTCTTCCATTGTCATCTTTGCTTTATAAGCATCAACTAAAGTTGGATAATTTAAAAGTACCCAATGTCTATGATTAACTAAAATATCTTTATATGGTTGCAAAGTTTTTTTCATTTTAACATGTAATTCATTATCTACTTTCTTATCATAATAATCACTAACATTAGCATGAATTTGAATAAAACTATCATATTCATTTACTTCAAATTCCAAAATATTTTTTCTATTTTCAATAATATTATCATTTAATTTGTTTTTTACTAATTCCTCTAATTCTGGATTATTATATTTAACATAAGGTATTCCTTTGTTATTCAATATCTCTTTAACCAACAATTTAACAAAATATTCTGCTTCATTAGTCATATAAGTTATTAAAACTTTATCATTTTCTTTTACTTTAATACTATGATTAACTATAATATTACTTAATTTCTTTAATCTTTCCATTTAACATTCCTCCTAATATAACATAAAATACTCTAGAAAGGAGTATTTATGTATACTAATTATAATATACCACGAAATAGTACTTTTAATCAAAGAAATTTTACATCTCATATAACTCCTCCTATAAAACCTAATTTTAATAATGAAGATAGATTCTTTGGAGGAGGATTTTTAGGACCTTTTTTACTTGGTGGTGTTGGAGGATATTTATTAGGAAGACCTAATTATGGATATAATAATGGACCCATTCCAGTTATTATTTCTAATAGGCCACCATATCCTTATCCATATCCTTATTATTACTAAAAAAAGACGATTTAATCGTCTATTTTTTCTTTTTAGTTTTAGCAATTCTTTCGTGATAACAGTTTGGATTCTTTCTTGCATATTCTATATATGATAAACATAATTGAATCATAAATGGATCAAGACTTGTAAGTTTAGACATATGATCAGTTACAACATGATCAGAATTATAACCTTGAGGTAAAAATCTAATATCTGTTCCACCATTCATTCTAAAATCTAAACAATTCTTTTTACTGTTATCAATTAAATAACAATTTTCAAGAGTTTCTAAACCATAAGTATCTCTTATATGAAGTGCTTTACTCATAACATCTTTTGTTCCAGGAACATGAAAAGGAATAGTCTCTATTGCATCAATTTCTGGAAATAATTCATATAATTTTTGTAATTTAGCAATACCTTCACGTTCAGGATTACGATGAGAAAGAAAAATGAAAAAATCATTTTCTCTACGATTATTTAGCATATGTCTAATAAATTCTATTGAACCACTTATTGGTTTAACTGTATTATATATTTTATCATAATCAATTTGTGGATATTTTCTTTTAATCACCTTATTTTGTTCCTCGTCATATTCTGTATATTCAGATTCCTCTAATATGGCATCTAAAATATCATATGATTTATTAGTTGCATCACGGCTATCTTCTGATGAACCACCTGATACCATAGAACGATATTCATTAGTTGAACGATAATCAATTTCACGAAGAATTTCTTGAACTACAGACTCTGTATCAAATACAACATCATCCACATCAATACAATAAAGTCTATAATCACCATTACTTGCAAGAATTTTATTAATAAGATTAATTCTGTTTATTAAATTTAGTTTTAAAACACTATTTTTATCCATATTAATTCCCCCTATTTTCTTTAAGTGCATACTACTCTACAAGTGCTAGTATTATACCACAAAAATGATATATTGTCAAATTAAAAAGAATGTTATTTCTAACATTCTAATTACTAGGCATTAATCCAAATCCCGTTACTACTCTTCTACCACCTGATACACTTTGTCCAAAAACATTTTTAGGATTATTAACAAGTTTATTCTTAATAACCATTTGAGCACTTGTACCACCATCCAAATTAGCAGCATTATAAGCTCCATATAATTCAAGAGTATCAATAACCTCTTTCATTGTAGGACCACTTCCATGAGTACCTTCTGTTGCTAAGAATAAAATTACTCCATCTCTTCTTTGAGCAATTGCAACACGAGCAGCTCTATCATAACCACCAGCTGAAGATGAATATTTAATACTTTCACCATTTAATATTAAGAATGGTCCAAATTGAATACCATCACGAATTCCCATATCAACAGCTTCTTGACCTGTGGCATGAACTAAAGCTAATTTATTTTCTTTTGTAATTCCAATTATATCCTGAGGTAACTTATTTTCAGCAAAAACAACTTCTCCATCTTTAATAACATATCCATTAGGAATATCACTTCCCCAACCATCAGGATCCTTAAATCCTCCACCATTTATACAAACAAGACCACCATAACGTTTACACATATTTAAAACCGTTTCTTGTCCGTTACCTCTTTTAAATGATTTAATAGTTATTAATTTAACATTTTCAGGATGATATACTGCAACCATATGAGCATTATATTTACCAACTTTAACTTTTAAATATTTATAATCACTATTACCAGAATCCCTTTTTAAAATAGCCTCATCATACTCATTATCATATTTTTTCTTTTCAGATGTATCAATAACAATAGCATCCAAATCCATAGATCCTGATACTGGAATAAATTTATTTAAATCTAAAATCTTTTTAACTGTATCTTCATTATAAAAAGTATAAGCAATATATTGATGAGTCTTAGTAACCATTGCAGTATTAACTATTGTATTTCGAAATTCTTTATTAGGACCATAAAATAAATAAAAGCAAAAACCAACTAACAAATCAACTAGGATAAAAAATATTGTACTTTTTCGCATTATTTAACCTCCACAATATATGGTGCATATTTAGATCCATTACCACTTATAATACTTAATTTACTATTAAGTCCTAAAGCATATCTAATATTTCTCTTAGTATCTGGAACACTTCTTAAAACACTACCATTATATACACTAACTAAATCATTTTCACTATCACTTAAATAATAATTATTTAATGAACTATTAAACTTCAAATCTTTATTTGATAATATTCCAATCTTTGATTTATATTTACCAAAATCAACTTCCTTTAACATATCTTTATAACTTAATTTATTTAAATAAGTATCTTCTAAATATTTTTTTAATGATGAATTTTCATAGCTAGTACTTGATTTATCAAACATTTGTTTATCTTTAATAACATTATTACTTTCTATTTTATAATAATCACTACCAATTTCATAAACAATATAAATATCATCATTAATATCTAAATAACTACCTACTTTTATATTATAATCATTCTTTTCAATAATATATGGATTTGTCTCTGTTCCATCTCCTTTTAAGAATGTAATAGAATTCTTTAAAGTAACAACTGCTTTAACTCCATATAAATTAGTAGGATTACTATTAGATAAGTAATTATTAGTAGTATGCCATGCATTATTAATTCCAGAATTATATAACCAAACATATTCATCTTTAATATAAGATTTATTATTATTTAAACTATTTAAATAATCGTTAATACCAAGAGGTCTTATAAAAGATTCATTATTAGTTTTATCACATTTAACATCACTTAATTCATGTACACTATCAAGACAATATGTAGTTTCAACAAGTTTATCTTTATCTAAAATACTTAATACTTTATCTTCTAAATATTTCTTTAAATTAGATTTATCATATGTTGTGATTTCTTCATTCCATTCTACACGATTAATACTTTCATCCATAACTAAATCAATAGTTTTATCACCATTAACTCTAATTATTCTAAATAGAATATCATCTAATAAAATATAATTATTAGAATCTTCTCCCTTAAAAATATAATTACCATTAACAGAATATAATCCATCACCAGCTTCTACAATATTAGAACTATCAGTAATAGTAGATGCTAAATTTAAAAGTACTTCACCTTCTTCATTTTTAGGATTATAAATCTTATAATACTTAATTAATCTATTTCCATAATATACACAACACCCTAATATAAAAACAATACTCAAAAGACAAAATATAGTTTGTACTTTTGGTAGAAATATTCTTTTCTTTTTTCGTCTTCTTTTCTTTGCCATAGAACTACTCCTTTTATTCCAATAATTAGATTATACAAAAATATTTAATTTAATTCAATATTTTTAAGACTTTATTAACAAAATTTGTCTTATTTTGTAAAATAAAAAGAGGAAAAAATCCTCTTTATTTAATATCTTAAAATACTCTAATGTGCGAGTTTAATAAAATAAGATATCTTACCATGGACTCACATATAGTATACCTTATTATATAAGAAAGGTCAATTATCATAAAAAATATTATTCAATATTTGACATATTTCTTTACACTTTTTATTATTAATAATTGCATTATTAATTAATTATTAAAAATCTATAACTCTTTTAATTAATTAAAAAGTCAAATTATACATTTACTATAATTTGACATTTTTATTTACATAATTTTAAAATGTATCACAGACTTCATTTCCTGAACCATATACTGTAACTCCGCCAATTCCTGTATATGAACTACTACTTGATAACCATGGATAATAATTTGTGCTACGACTTAGTAAATTATTTTTTATATCATTACATGATTTATTTATAGTTATACTTGTAAGATTTGGATTAGTATCATTTGATTTTGAAAAAGCACCTATTCCTATTGAAGTTATCCCATTTCCTATGATTACACTTGTTAATTGATTACTAGAAAAAGCAGAATATCCTATTGTTGTTACACTATTTGGAATACTTACACTTGTTAATTGATTACTAGAAAAAGCAGAATATCCTATTGTTGTTACACTATTTGGAATACTTACACTTGTTAATTGATTATAAGCAAAAGCACTACTTCCTATTGTTGTTACACTATTTGGAATACTCACACTGGTTAATTGATTATCTTCAAAAGCATAATTTCCTATTGTTGTTACACTACTTGGTATCACAACACTTGTTAATTGATTATTTTGAAAAGCATGATCTCCAATTGTTGTAACACTACTTGGTATCTCAACACTTGTTAAAATGCCATTATTTCCATCACTTCCAGTTCCATAAGATGAAGAAAAAGAACCTTCTCCTAATATTTTGACAGGATAAGTATTTGTACTTTGCTCAGCACTTATTATATTATGTTCTTGAAAATATGCTAATTGTTCTGAATCAAACCCATAATTATCTAACCATTCTTGAAAAATTTCTCCACCACATGTTCCTGTTCCGCGACAAAATGCTTCTGCTGTTTCACCTTCTTGCCATGACCATCCGCTTACATAATCAATACATGTTTGTAACTCTTCACCTGTCATATTGGTATTTAATGTATAACCTGTTTCAGGTAAACTACTAGGTATAACTACATCACTTCCACATGATTCATCATATCCAGTTATTGACACTACTTTTTCAGCATCAATTATATTATGTTCTTGAAAAAAACTTAATTGTTCTGAAGAAAACCAATTATGATCTAAAAATTTTTGAAAAGTATCTCCATAATTTGTTCCTGTTCCATTACAAAATGCTTGGTATGTTTCTCCTACATCAACATTAATTCCTTCTTCTTCTACTCCCCATTCAGTTGTTAAATAATTTACACATGCTTGTAACTCTCCACTTGTCATACTTGTATTTAAAGTATATTGGGTATTTAATGCAGTTGTAAAACAACTTGCAGGTGTTGCCATACTTTTTTCTTCAAAGTCACCGGTTGCTCGCACCTTTATACTTGCAAATAAGTTATTCCAAACACTCTGTTCATAATCTTTATCTGGATTCTCTGTATTTCCAATTATTACATCATTTGATATCCACATATATAGTCTATATATATGAGTTACTTCAGACATAGTATTCTTTGGAATTGTATCTACATGAACTCTCTTTCCACTTGATAAATCAGAGTATGATTTATTTGTAAATATTTCAGTTTCAACAAGTTCATGAGTTGTTTCATTTTCTACAAATTCAGTAAGTCTAAATTTTATAAATTTATCAAGTATTCTATTACTTTCTGTTTTACCATCTGGTACATCTCCACGTAGTAGATTAATGTCATAGTAAATATCATATAAAGTACTAGTATTCTTTCCATCTATTGTAAATTCAAAATATTTAGTTGGATCATAAGTATTACTTGGCATTGCATTTTCTAAAGTTAAACTATTAGTTTCCTTATAATGCATATAGATATCTCCAACAATCTGTTTTGAATTACTAGTACCAGTCCTTGTATATGTATATATTGCAAAGGTAACTCCAACTGCAACAACAAATATTATTATTGATATAATTAATCCTACGAATGATATTTTTTTTTGTTTCTCTAAGTCCATAAGCCCTTCTTTCTATTCACTTATTCCTACTACTTTATCAATTGGAATTGATATTAAAACACCTCTAGCTTCTGTTTTAACACCACATTCTTTAGTGATAGAATCCATTACTTTTTTTCTAATATTACTTGGTACAATATTTAAAACCATTTCCTTTTCAGGTTCTAAAGATAAATCCATAAATATAGTACCACGACTTCCTACACTTCTTCCCTTAATAACCGTTCCACCACTACAGCCTTCTTTATGAGCAGCAGACATTACATAATCACTATATCCTTCTGCAACAATTGTTATTATTAAATCATAATTACTTTTTACTTTTTCCATTACTTCACCTTTATCTAAACTATCTTTTATAAATTTACTAGAACTCGAAAGAGAAATTGTAAAAGCAATACCCTTTCCTTTTTTTTCAATATTACACCATACTTTTAAATCATTTAATATAAAATCTTCATTACTTGAATCAATTAATGTATAATAAATATTTTTTCTTACCTTATCAAGACCTAAATATTCTAAAACACCATTACTTGCTGTACCATCTCCATATGACATAACACTATAATTTAAATTATATCTTTGAAATAATAATCTTAATATTTTTTCTTTATTATAAATAACAACCAATAACTTAATCATAATCTATTATCCTATCATCTAAATTACTATAATCATTTACTAATTCTTCTTTTTCATAAATAAATCCTGCAATTTCTAAAAATATTACTGGTATTATACCAATTAATGCTAACATACCAAAAGTATTAATATTACCTATTCCAGTTATAAAAGGAATAAAGAAACTAGTAGAAATTATTCCAATAACTGCTCCTAAAGAATCAAAAGCTATCGCTAAAAATCTATTAGGAACAAAGAATGCTAAAAATACTGCTAAAAAGAAACAAGGTATTAAAAATACTAAAACATCTATATTACTTTTTGATATAAATATACAAAGTATTAAGGCAAGAGATACTCCTAAAGATAAAAAGAATTCTAAGAAATCTTCTTTGATTCCACCATTAGTAACTTGATTAACATAATTCATCAAAAAATTAAAAGAAGGTTCTATTTTCGTAATTAAAAAGCCAAATAATGCTGCTACAATAATAGTTAAAAAATAACTATAATTAATTAAACTATATCCAAGTATTTCAGCAAATTCGATATATCCGTAACTAGATCCCATAATAAAAGAAATTATACCAATTAATACTAAAAGTAATCCTTTTATTATATGAAAAATATCTTTCTTATATTTTTTAAAATTAAATCTTATAAATACTAAATAATATAATAATATTAGTAAAATAGATATAAAAGTATATTTAATTATATTATAATTACTTAATTCTATATGATAATTATAAGTTTTAGAAAATATACCTAATATTATAAATATAAGTAATGGTCCTATAGAACATAAACCTAAAATACCAAAACTAGTATGATCTTTTTTAGGTCTTTTAGTTCTTTTAGAAAAAGACATTCCCATTGTTATTAAAAAAGGACTAGATACTAATCCAGTAGCAAGAGATGCTCTATCAAATGAAAAAGCTAATGAACGGAAATTAGTAAAAATAATTAAAATAAATACTATTAAATAAGAAAATATTAAATAATATTTAAAATTAGTTTTAGTTATTATTCTATAAATAGATACACAAAAAAATATACTTATACTTAAAGATAAGATAACTAGTAATAATAAAGATGGTGATACTTTTATAAGTTCAGGTTCAATAACAGAAAGAATAAAACTTAATAATAAACAAATAGTAATTATAAATATAATATTTTTTTTCTTTAATAAACTATGACTAATCTTATCACTTATTATAGTATATGACATATCATAACCTGTTAAATATAAAGATACTCCTATTGTAATAAATATTGTACTAATTATAAATTTAATAAAATATAAAATATTTATTCTTAATATAAAAGTTAACATACCAATTATTAAAATAATTGGTATATTAACATTTAATATTTTTTTTAAAATTAATATAAATCTATTCATAAATACTCCTATTTAAAGAATAATTTATAAAGACCATTTTTCTTTTCTACTAAAGATGTATATTTACTATTATAATTTAAACTTTTATAACAACTTTTCATAATATCATTAATTGTTCCTGATGTAATTAAATAATTTCTTTTAGTTAAAAAATCATCTACATATAAGAAAGGTAATTCATTAGAAAATATAACTGTTACTGGAGCTTCATTTTCATTAGGTAATGTTTTAGTCATACCAAATAATGAAGTTAATATAATAGTATATTTACTACCATTTCTATTAGCTTCTAATGCTTTTAAATGATTATCAATCATTGTTAATTTATTCTTTATTTCTCCTGTTGTTTTACAATCATTTAATTCGTAATCTATAATAATTAAATCATTAGTAAATTTATCTATAGTACTAACAAGTAAATTAGGATTATTATCAAATTGATCTATATCAACAAATGTTAATGCATCACTTGCTTCATTTCTTAATCCATTACAAAAATAATTAATTATATTAATACTTTTAGATTTACATATTACTAATGCTGTTGCATTTAACTTTTTCAAATTACTAACTACATAATTTTTAGGTAACATTCCATCATATATATGTTTAACTTTAACATTACTAGTCATTTTAAACAATGAATAATAAGAATAATTATTTTTCTTTTCTCCAAAATTTATATTAGATAAAGTATCCATAAAATTAGTTAAATTAACATCATCATAATTAATAATTAAAAATGTATCGTTCTCTGTTAAAGAAAAATTTGAATTAACAATAAATGGTTTAGTTTCTCTAGGTCTAGTCTTCATCGCATACAAAACATCAAATTTTTGAGTAAATGATTGCCATTTTTCCCCAACTTTTGAAATAAACATTTTAAAGAAGAAATTCATATCTACTTGTTTAGCATAATTAGAAATAGAATCAAGTCCTAGAATAAATCCTATTTCACCATAATCAGCTACATCCATATTGATATGACTAAATACTTCTGTTAAATATTTATAATCTTCAATACTATTACTTGATAATATTAAATGTAAATAAACATTCTTTTTATGATTGGGATTAATAACTTTTAAATATTCTTTTAAATGAGTTACTATCTTTAAACTAGTATCAACAAAACAAAATAAGTGTAAATTACCATTTTTAGTATCATATTCTTTTTTTAATTCTGTTATAACTTTATTAGTTGCAATGGTTTTATTTTCTATTTCATTATCTAATATTTTATAATTATATAATTCATTTACATCTAAAGATATATTACGATAAGCATCATAATAATTACTTACTGTAGATATAACTGAATTATTAGAGAATAAATAATTTTTTGATAATTCTGCAAATGTAGGCATAATACTATCATCATAAATAGGATAAGATTGTTTCTTTTCAACACCAAATCCATTAATTAACATTAAAATTGTTTTCTTTTTCATACTATCACCCTTTATTCTAATAATATAATACCATAAATTAGAAAAAAAAAATAGATTTTTTTCTATATTTTCTATTTTTTCTTTTTTACATATGTAATTTGTTTTGGATTATCTAAAGACTGTTCATCAAGTATTACTTCCTCTATATCTCCATTAATTCTATCCATATCTATTTGATCTAATAATTGACTAAATATTGTCTTAATACTTCTTGCACCTTTCTTATCTAAGAAAGCTTTACGAGCTAAACTTTTTCTAAACTCAGGAGATAAAGTTAATTTAACCCCTTCAAAACGATAGGAATCACGATTTAAATTTACAAATCCCTCATCAGAATTAATAATTTCTAATAATATATTTTCATCTAAATTATTTAAAGAAACTACTTTAGGAAATCTTCCAGCAAGTTGTCTATCTAAACCATATTCACTAATATCATCAGTAGTTACACTTTCATTAATTTCAGGTAATTTATCATTAGTAAATCCTATTTTTCCACCTTTTTCTTTTAATACTCTTTTCTTTACAATTTGATCAATTCCATCAAAAGCTCCGCCAGCAAAGAAAATTACATTAGTAGTATCAAATTCATAAGATTCAAACGTTTCTGTAAATCCCGGTTTAATTGGTACTTTAGCTCCCTCTACCAATGTTAAAAATGATCTTTGAACATCTCCTCCTATATTAACATTACTTCCTTTATTTAGAGCTAATTTATCAATTTCATCTATATAAACTATTCCTCTTTCTGCTAATTTTCTATCTCCCTTAGCTTTAGTAACTAAATCTTTAAGAATATCTTCAACATCTCCACCCATTATACCAGTTCCACTATATTTAGTTGAATCAGCTCTAATAAATGGAATATTAAATATTGTTGCAATTTTTTCAAGAATAGCGGTTTTACCAACACCTGTTCCTCCCATCAATAAAACACTTGCTTTTAAATCTTTTAATTGCTCAGTATCAAAATTCTTATTTTGATCCATAATTTGTTTATATAAAGAATTAACAATTCTAAATACTTGTTCATCTTGTCCTTTTATTTTTTTAGTAACTTTCTTTACTGCATCTGATACTGTCAATCCATTAATAGTTCTTTTTTCAACATTTATATCTAATACCTCATTTAAACTATTATTTTTCTCCATTTTTTCATCTTCAAATTCATCTTCAACTGATGCTGTTCCAACTTTTAATTTATCTAAGTCATTTAAAGTAAATCTAATTTCTTTATTTTCAATATTTTTTCTCTGAGTTACGTAATTAAGTAATCTCAAGATACCTTGAAAACCTTCATCTAAATCTAATCCTTGATTTATTAATTTATCAACAAATTTTGATTCAAAATATACTTTTTTTCCAGTTTTTTCCAAAGCTTTTTTGATTTTTATAAGTGGTGAAATATTAGAATCTTTTAATATTTTCTTTGCTAAATCATAATTCATTTCATTCATATAAATTATTTCTTCATTAAAGACATCATATAATAAATATATATCTAATCCAAATTCCATTAATTCTCCCATACTTATTCTTGAATAATATGGTTTAGCATCTTCTTTTTCTTCATGTTCATAATCAATATCAAGCATTAAAATATAAGTTAGCATTGAGCAATCAAATAATACTTCTCCCGTTTCAGCACTTCTTAATTTTTTCTGATTTAAAACTTGTTTTAACTCTTTTAAATATAAATTTTCTCCAGTATCTGAAATATAATCAGAATTTTCTTTCATAGAATCAAAAATAACAATTCCTCTTTTAGCAAGTGAAATATTACCATTTGCTGCTCTTATTAATAATTTTAATATATTATTTACATCATCTTGAACATCCCCTGTTAATTCATATTCTATAACGGGAATTGGATCTAACTCTTTTAATAATTGTTCTTTAATTAAAGATTTCCCAGTACCATGAGGTCCCATAATTAATGCATTAGTTTTATACTTTAAAACATCTTCATTAGTAATATCACTACTCATAAACAATTGATTATGATATATTTTACTTAATATATTATCTATTACATTATCTTGTCCAATTATCTTTTCTTTCATATTTTTTTTAGCATTAACAATTATCGAATTAATATCATAATCTGGAATAATATTAAAATCATGAAAAACATTATAAAAAGCAAGTTTAACTTTTTCAGTTTCAAACATACTATCTATTTCACTTAACTCACCATCTTCTATCTTCAAAAAGAAATTAGTATCCAGTAAATTATCAGGAACACCAGAAAGTAAATCTGCATCAGCTTCGTAATAAGAATATGTTGATATATCATCTTCTGTTGCAACTAGCGGTACGGCTAAATCCTCTCCATCAATTTTCAATTCATTATTATCATTAATACAACCTGTTATCTTTTTAACACCTTGATAATATATTTCTCCATCTATTTCCAATTTTCTAAGTAATATTGCATATAAAATAGTTGTTTTCATAATTAATCACCCTTAGAGAATATAATAAAATAAATAATAAAAAAAATAAATAATATTGACACATTTTTATATTATTTATTTTTATTTTTTAACGATTTAACATATAAACACTAAAATTTAGTATTGAAGCAAATAAAATCCAAATAAAATAGGGAATATTTAAATATGCTGATTTTTTACTAATTCCATAAAAACAATATATCATAAATCCAACCACAAAATCTAATAATATTATAAAGATAAATGCAAATAATCTAGCTTGTAAATTAAAAAAAATAATAGTCCATAAAAAATTAATTATTAAATTTAATGAATATAATTTTAAACAACATTCTTTATGTTCAGACATTGATTCATAAATATAATAACTCGATAATCCCATCAATATATATAATATTGTCCAAACAATAGGAAATAGTACCTTAGGTGGTGCAAAACTTGGCTTATTTAAATAATTAGTATAATAATTTATACCATTTTTGGTAAGTAAAAACGAAAGTAATCCTATACCTAAAGGAATTAATATTACTATTATTATCTCTTTTGTACTATCTTTTAATTTCATATCATCACCATTAAATATTATGTACAAAAACAAAAAATAGAAACAAAATTTCTATTTTTTTATAATAAAATCTTCTATCTAACTTTTTTACTAATAAAGTCATAAATAATATCCGTTATATTAGAATAATCAACCTTATCATCAAAATTAAAATAATCTTTTTCTTTTTTTATTTTTTTCATTTCTTTAGAAATACTTGCATAAAACAATCCAAATTTACTACCACTTTCTTCTGTTAAATAATTAATAATATCTAAATCACTATCTTTAAATACTACTTTAAATGGTAAATCATTTAATAATCCTTGAGATAATAATTCTGCTACTTCTAATTCTGAACTAAAAATATTTTCTATATCTAATTCATATTTATCTTTAAGATATTTTATTTCTTCTTCTATTAAACCTATTTTTAAAGGATTAATATTTTTAATTAAAAAAGAAAAGCACATAAAGGGAACTAATTTTTCAATATTTTCCAAATTATAATAATCATTTAAATAATATTTATTATCTAAGTAAAATATTCTTGGTAACTTCTTATTATTAATAATCTTATAAAGATTTTTTATATCTAAATTATCTAAAAAAATTATTTGTTCTTTATTAAAAAATAATTTATATTCATCTTTTATTATTTTAAATAATTGATCTGATAATTCATAAATATTTTCTAAAATATTATTATTCATTAGTTCCATCTTCCTCTATCCTAATAACATTATAAATAATAATTTATTAAAAGAAAAGTGATTAGACATTTAATTACAAAAAAAGAATATCTATTTGATATTCTCATTTTTTATTTCATGAAAAGAAATAACTAAATATTTCTTTTTATATTTTTGGTAATCTTTATGGGTACTACATGTTTGAAGCACTAAAATATTATCATCATCTTTCATTTCAGTATTAATTTCATACATAGATTTTTCTCTTAAATATTTTATATGTTCTTTATAAGAATTCTCATCAAAATTAACATTCATATATTTATAATCAGTTAATGCTATATAAATAGAAAATATTTCATATTTTCGAACGTTATCTTTCGTTTTAATAATAACATACGGATGCTCTTTAATATAATTTTCATCATAATAATTTTCTAATATTTTAAATGGCATGTCATAAACAGATGAATTATGTCCATAAATTAATAGTTTTCTACTAGCATTAATATTAACACGATAATCTAAAAATATCGAACCCATAATACTATATTCTTTATTAGGCAAATGTTTTAAATAAAACTTATTATCATCACCTTGAACAACTGGTACTTTATAATCAGTATTAATAATTTCTAAAGTTCCAACTATATCTTCATTATTATATTCTTGTTGTAACTTAGTTATTTGTTCTTGATATTTAATAGATTCTTCTTTTTTTTCATCTACTAACAAAAACTTATCAAATTCTTTTTCTTTATTATTTTTATAAATAAACACTGTTGTTAAAACCAATATAGGTATTAAGAGAATAATAATTATTTTAATACTTTTTTTCATGTTTACACCCCCATATAAACATTTTAGAAATAAGAAGGAGTTTCTCCTTCTTATTTTATTCTTCAATTTGTTTTTTTAAATATAATCCAAGTTTAAATAATACTCCACTAATTATTAAATATAATACTTCTCCAAATTTAATTTCAAATCCAGTTTGTGGTGGTAATTCACCATCTCCCTCATTCCAAATTAATTTATTTATAATATTAAATTCATCAATTGTAGTTTCATATCCTTCAACTTTTTCTTCTTTGATTGTATAAGTTATTTCTTCATCACCAGCATATTTATCAAGATTTCCAATTACATATTTCCAATCATTCTCACTTGATACTACAATTGTCATAAATAATTCATCTTTCTTGTATAAATAAATTGTAATTTCTTTTGGTCTTGAATCATACTTATTATCAAAGTCATCCCAGATTTTTTCACCTTCAATAGTAATTACTGGCATATGAGAATTAGTAATTGAATTATTAATTACCTTACCATCTTTATTGTTGTCATTTTCTATAATTGTCGTATCAATTCTAGAACCATATCCTTCAATTTCTTTTTCGACAATTGTATATTCAATTTCTTCTTTTTCACCATTAGCTGTTTTTCTATATCTTTTTAATTCACCAGTTGAATATTTCCAGCCATTTTCAGAATTCATTATAATCGTATCAATTAATTCACCATCTGCATACAAATAAACAGTTATACTATCTGGTCTTGCTCCATCTTCATCTTCATAATCATCCCAATTTTTTGTAATATTAAATTCAATTGTTTCTGGTGTATGATTATTAATTAATTCAAATGTAATAGTATTATTTTCTTCATCAATTTCAGGATCATCTAATTCAAATTCATAACCATCTACGTTATCTCCAACAGTATAAGCTATTTCCTTCTTATTTTCATATTTCAATTTGTTTTTAAATTCAAATTTCCAAGTAATAACTTCATTACCATCTTCATCTTCAGTAACAACTTTTTGAGCTGGTACAGAATCAACTTCTTTTTTATTTTCACCTTCACCAGCATACAATATAATTGTTACATTTTCAGGTCTTAAACTATCACGATCATCATCGTCATTCCATACTTTGGTTCCAACAATATTAACTGTTTCAAGTTCATGAGTATTAGTTATATCATAACCTTCTACTACAGTACTATAACCATCTACCGCCTCTTCAGAAATAACGTATAAAATAGGTTGTCCTTCTTTATATTTTGGTCTTTCTCCAAAATCATATTTTCCATCGCCGAAAGCATCAACTACTTTACTATCTATTTTCTCACCATCAGCATATAAATTAATTGTAATAGTATCTGGTCTTGCTCCATCACGATCATTATCATCTATCCAAGTTTTTACACCATTTATTGGTATTGTTAAATTAGAAGAATTATAAATAATATTTCCTTTAACTGTTACTGTATAAACAAATGTTTGACCGTTTCTAAATACAGTAAGTGTTTCTACTCCGTTATCATCTGTAACTGTTCCTTTTTCTCCTACTGTATATTTTATTTCTTGTCCTTTATCATTTTTTGGTAAACCTTTAAAAATATATGACCAGTTTTCATCAATTGCAAAATCTTCTTTAAAGATTTCTTGACTTCTAACTTCTTGTTTGTTTTCACCCTCACCAGCATATAAAACAATTGTTATACTATCTGGACGACTATCATCTTGATTATTACCATCTTGCCAAATCTTTTCAACTGGAATATCAACAGTAGCAATATTATGAGTATTTGTTATTGTTATTTTTCCATCAACTATTTCTGATATATCAACACTATAGTTATCTGTATCAACATCTATTTCAGCTACTGAATAATTAATCTCTACTCCATTATGATATTTTGGTAAATTAGTGAATGATCCAATCCAATTTTTAGTTTCAGGGTCTACAAGATTTGGACTTAAAGTTATTGTTTGTCCTTTTTCTTCAATTTCTTGATCTGCTCCTAATTTTACTGTAATATCATCAGGACGAAGATCATCACGATCATCATCATCAACCCATACTTTTTCTATTTTTAATTCTGTAATTTCAGGTGTATAACTATTAACAATCTTATAACCTTCAGTTTGATTTCCTTCTGTCGTAACGGTATAAACATATGTTTTACCATTTTTAGATACAGTTAATGTTTCATTTCCTTCATCATCGATTTCTGTTCCCATTTCTCTAACTTTATAAACAATTTCTTGTCCATCAGCATTTTTTGGAAGATTAGTAAATGATTGTGTCCATTGATTTGATTCACTTAATACAACAACTTGACCAGTAGATTCTCCATTTTCGTATACTAATTCTACACTAACATTTTCAGGATCTGGTCTACTTCCATCTTGATTATTACCATCTTGCCAATCCTTTGTTACTTTAACACTTGTTACTTCTGGAGTATAAGTGTTAGTTATTGTATAACCATCAGTCATATCACCAGATGTTGTTACAGTATATGTAAATGATTTTTCACCTTTTACAAAATTAATTGTCTCATTTCCTTCATCATCAGCTGTTACTCCAACTTCTTTTACTATATATCTAATAGGTTGTCCAGCTTCATTTTTAGTTAACCCTTCAAATGTATAAGTCCAATTATGATCTTTATCTAATGTTGCAGGTTGCCCTACTGGATTATTTGTAGATCCTGCATATAATTGCACTTCAATACTATCTGGTCTACTATTATCTCTATTTTCTCCATCTGCCCATTTCTTTGTTACTTTTACATCAATAGTATCATTTTCATGTTTATTATGGATTGTAATTGTACAGTTTCCATCTTCATCTGTTTCTATTGTATTTTCTTTTTTATCATGAATATAACCTTCTGGTACTTCATACTCATCAGCATTGTAATTAATTAATACACCCTGTTTTCCAGCTTCATATTTTGGAACTGTAAATGTATGAGACCAAGTTCCAGTTGCATCTGCTTTCAATGTTGTTTCACCAGCAATGGAATTATCGTTTTCATTATATAATGTTACTTTTAATTCTTCTGGTCTTACATCATCACGATCATTATCATCTTGCCAATCTTTTACTACTGTTACTTCAATCATGTTTGGTGTATGAGTATTAGTAATTTTATAACCATTTTCTTTATCTCCAGAAATTGTTACTACATATTCACTCTTATTATCTGTTCCAAGAATTACTTCTTTTCCTTCAACATTTTCTTGTGTATCTAATTCTTTTACTGTGTATTCGATTGCTTTTCCATTTTTATTTTTAATTAGTCCAGTAAATGTATGTGTCCAATTATCAGCTTGTGTTAATGTATATGGTTCTCCTACAGCTTCTTCTCCATTATATACTTGTACTCTTACACTTGCTGGTCTTACTCCATCTCGATTATTTTCATCTTGCCAATCTTTTGTTACTGTTACTTCTGTTGTATCATTTTCATGTTTATTTGTAACAGTAAATCCTTTATCTTTATCTCCAGAAATTGTTACTACATAAATGCTTTCATTATCACTACCTAGAATTGTTTCAACTTTTGTTTCTTCATCAATTTCTGTTCCTAATTCTTTTACTGTATATTCGATTGCTTTTCCATTTTTATTTTTAATTAGTCCAGTAAATGTATGTGTCCAATTATCAGCTTGTGTTAATGTGTAAGGTTCTCCTACTGCTTTACCTTCTTCATCAAATACTTGCACTCTTACACTGGCTGGTCTTACTCCGTCACGATTATTATCATCTTGCCAATCTTTTGTTACTGTTACTTCTGTTGTATCATTTTCATGTTTATTTGTAACAGTAAATCCTTTATCTTTATCTCCAGAAATTGTTACTACATAAATGCTTTCATTATCACTACCTAGAATTGTTTCAACTTTTGTTTCTTCATCAATTTCTGTTCCTAATTCTTTTACAGAATAGATTATTTCTTCTCCATCTGCATAAGCTGGTAATCCTTCATAAGTATAAGACCAATTATTATCTTTATCTAATGTTATTTCTCCACCTTGAGATGACTTTCCAGCATATAATTGTACTTGTACACTTGTTGGTCTTACGTCATCACGATTATTGTCATCTTGCCAAGCCTTTTTTACTGTGATATCGATTACTTCTGGTGTATGATAATTGGTAATTGTAGTCTTATTTATTAATGGTTGAGGATTTTCAGCGGAATTTTCAGTATTATAACCATCAACTTCTTCTTCTTCAACTATTCTATAAACTATCTCTTTTCCTTGATATAATCTATCTAAACCATTATATGTTACTGTCCATTTATTTGGATCAATAGCTTCTGTAGTATCACCATCAGTTGTAGTTCCTTCTGTTGTTTCTGGTTTACTAATAATATATTCCTTTTTAGGTACTACTACTTGCATTCCATTTTCAGTTTCAATTTCACCAACTACATAAACTTTTACACTATCTGGTCTAATTCCATCTTGATCGCTATTATCTTTCCAAATCTTTGTTAAATCAATATGTGTCTTTGTATAATCATTTGTAAAAGTAACGTAATATTTTGTATTATTAGTATCAATTGTTCCAGATATACCTGTACCACTTGGTGTACCAAATGGAACTTCTGAAGGATTATTATTAGTTTCAGTATATTCTTTCTTTGTTCCTTCAACTTTCTTAAAACTGAAATTTTGAGGCATTTTATCAGTTGGTTCTGAAATAGAATATGTAGATCCAACTGGTAAATTCAAGAATCTTAATCCCCAACCAGCTTGAACTGTAATTGAAACAGTTGAACCACTTGCAGCATAATAATATACTTCCTCAACACCATCTTTTTCACGAACTGATTCTGTTACTGGTCCAGAAACATATGTTTTAGATTCAGTATTTCTTATATATGTATTTGTACTAGAATCGTAAATTGAAAACCAAAATTCTTTACCATCACCTGTTGTCCAAGTAGCTTCATAAGTAAATTCTGCATTTTTTGGTGCATCTGCTCCTTCAACTACTTTATTAACATCCATATAACCACGACGATAATTTGTAGCTGTTAATGATGCACTTTCAGCAGCAGTTGCTTTATAATAAGAATTTCCTATTTTATAATATTTTATTCCACCAATTTCTTGATAATCTTTAGTCATTCCATTTGGTTTTTCTACTTTAACTAACATTGTTGGTTGATTATTAATTAACATTGGATGACTTACATCACCTTCAAGTTCCCAATTATGAGCTGTTTCAGTATCCTCTGAGAATTTATAATCATGTCCTGGTGTTTTAACAGATACTGTACCAGCGTTTTCATCAACAACCATAATTCCAACAGATATATATCTAGTAGCTGTATAATTGTTACTTTCTTTTAATAAAACGTCATAATGACCAGATTCAGAATCACGGTCAATATATAATGTAATTTCTGGTTTAGTACCACCTAAATAATCTTTATAATCTTTAGATATTGCCATCATTTCTGCTGATACTGTTGATACTGGTTCTGGATTAACATATGGTTTAGTTTGTGAACCATCATCTGTTCTTGTATCAGTATAAGTTAATGTTGCATTAGTGTTTGTTCTTAACTTATATTCAATATCTCCATTAGGTAATACTTCTTTTTTAATATTCTTCTTTACTGGGTCAGTATCAGGTAAATCATCATATAGAGCTGGTTTATTTTTAAAGTCAGCAATTAAGTCTAAAGTTACTTGTGCTGGATAAACATCAAATGAAATAGTATAAGTTACATCATTTAATAAAACCCCAAGATTCTCTAAATCCCATTCAACTGCACCATCCTTAAGTTCTCCTTTAGGAGCAACTTTATAGAAATCTGTTGGAGTTGTATCACTCCAATCTAAAATGATATCATTTCCTGATTTTCTACCTGGATAAGTTGCAGATTTATTGTTATTGCTACTATCTTTCCATGTAATATTAACATTATTTCCATTTACTGTTAAAGTATATTTATCATATGTATAAGGTCCATTTCCAGTAACTGGAATAGTTAAAGTATATTTGTATGTACTTTCATCTACTACAAGCATATCTTGATTAACTAAATCTCCAGATGTTGCTTTAACTTGTTTTGTTGTTCCATCAACAACAGAAACAGAACCAAAACCAGCTCTTTCAATTTTAGCTAAAATATCATCTAAAGCTGCTTGTAATTCACTAGTATTAGCTGCAGAATAATAATTATCTTCACCAGCACCACTAGCAGTTGTTAAACTTTTCATTCTATCAACATTACCATAAGCACCAATTGTAAAGAATTCATATCCTTCATCTACTATAGCTTCTGCGTCATCTGTTGCAGTTTCATAACATCTATTAATATTTTGAGTTGTTTCTTGTCCTGTACCATAAACACCTGTTTGATATTGATCATTATGACCATTTCTTGTTGTTCTAAATGTTGGATTACCATCAGAAACAAAAATTACGTATGTTTGATCATTATCACCAAAATCAACATCTAAAACTTTTTGTAAAGCTGCTTCCCAGTTTGTTCCACCATTTGCAGATAAATTATTTACAGTACTTGAAAATGTTGAATATGAACTAGTCTTTGTTTGTCTAATAGATGCTGTAGTTGCAAATTGAACTAATGCCATTTCAATAACATTTGGATGTTCTGTTGTATTCTTTGATAACAATGAATTTGCTAAATTATTAACAGCACTTTTAGCAGCTGCTAAACGATTAGCATTAGTATTAACACAATATCCATTTCTATCTGTTGCCCCATTTGGATCAGTACAAAATCTCATACTTCCAGATGTATCAAATACAACTATAACATTAGCATGATTATATTGCTTTTCAGATTCACCAGTAACATTTAACGATATTTTATATGTACCATCACCATTATCTGTTAATGTCTTACTACGAAGTGGTGAACCATCTTCATTTTTAGCAAATAATTCTAATACTCCTTTCTTAATACTTTCAAAACTTTTTTCTGTACCACCTAGTAAAGTAAAAGATACTATAAATAGTAAAATTATACTCACTATTGATACAATTTTTTTACTCATTTTATGAGTCATTCAAAATCCCCTCCAAAAATATATAATTTCCAATATTTAGAAATTAATTACAACAAATTTGCAAATTTGCGCAAAAAGCTCCTAAATAATTGTGATAGCTCATTATTATATACAAAAAAAATGTTTTGTCAACAAAAATCGACACAATTCGACCAAAAAAAAAAGAAACCACGTTAAAAACGCAATTTCTTTTTAGATTACAAGTTAATTTATTATTTTTTTTCTTTAGTTTCTTTTTTATCTATTTCAGCAGTTTCTAATTTCTTAATAATATCTTTCATTACATCGATAGTCTTATCTCTAACATCAACCGCTGCATCTTTTAGAACAGGTGTTCCTTTATCAATAGCAAAATTAACTAGCTCTTGACATTTACCTTTAATCATTTCAGATTTTTCTTTTGCAATACTTAATACCTTTTCTTTATCTAAATCATTTAAATCATGTCTAATATCTGTTATTTTATTTTCAACAATTCCAGATATATCACTAATACTTAATTCCTTAGCATCATTTATTAAATCTAACATCTTATCTTTTAATTCACGTCTAGTCTCTTTACCTTTCTTTGGAGCAAACAATAAACCTAAGCTAGCCCCAATAGCAACACCTAATACTAAATTACTAAAACTACGTTTTCCCATTAGAATTCCTCCTCTTCCTCTTTTTTCTTTCTTTTAACAAATACTCTAGTAATTATTGATGATATAACATCTACCATCTTATCACTGACAATTGAAACAGAATCAGTAACTTTATCAACAATATCAAAAGCCTTATTAACTGTTTTCATCTTTTTTTCAAGATCATCAAGTAAAATATCAATTCTTGAAATCGTAAAATTTAATCTTACAAATAATATTATTAATACTGCTAGTAATATTATTCCTAAAACTACTAATAATGTTTGCAAAAACTCCATTTTTATTCCTCCTTATCATACATTGATTCAATTAAATCAAATAAATTATCTTCTAACTTATCATTTTTTTTCTTTTCTTTAACCTTTCCATCATTCACATCTTTCGACAAGTCTTTATAATCTGTATTATAGGCAAGCCCTAAATCATTATAATATTCATCCGCTTCCCCTAAGGTAACTCTGTCTATAGAAGGCTTATCATCATCTTCTGAGATTGCATTTTTTATATCTCTATTTTCATGTTTTTCTTCTACTTCCACTTCTTCTTTTTCTTCTTCTGGTTCATTACCAAATAAATCATACTCCAAATCACCAAAAGCTTTATTTCTAACACTATCCAAATCCATTCTACTTGGTCTTGTTGATAATCTAATTTCCGTATTTTCCTTTACCTCTTCTTTACGATAGTTTTTATCAAGAATCCCATAAATAGGAGAAATAATAGGTGATGGTTTAAATACTTTTGATTTTTCTTCTACTTTTGATTGATAAACCACTTTTGCTTTAGGTGTTTCAATCTTAATTTCTTCTTTTTTTACTTCTTCCTTTTTATATTCAAATTTTTCTTCTCTTGTTTTATAAAGTGAAGGATTACTTCTAGAAACTTTCTCTTCTTTCTTTTCTTTAGGTTTTGTTTCTAAAATAAAATCATCATCATCAAAAATCAATTCAGTGTTAATCTTAGTTTCTCTTTTAGGCATCACTTTTTCTTCATTTTTTTGTTCTTCTCTTGGTGTTTCAACTTTCTTATCTTCAAACTTTTCTGCTAATTCTGCTGCAATTTCTTCACTTTTCTTATCTTTTTTAGGTAATTCTATTTTTTTAGCAATAACTTCAGTTAATTTTTCCTTTTTTGTTTCTTTTTCTTTATTTTCTTTTTTTAATTTTTCAATTAACTTTTCTTTTTTAGGAGCTACTACTTCTTCAACTTCTTCTTCCTCTTCTTCTTCAAAGAAAATATTCTTAAGTTTATCCATAAATCCCATACTATCACTCTCCCTCATCCGTTTCTATAACATCATCATCACGAACAGTATCTTTTTGGTCATCTTTATATTTATCAAATTCTTCTACATATTTTAAGAAGTTATCATCATCTTTTCGAGACTTAAATATACTAAATTCTTCTGTAGACATATCTGATTCATGAGTACTTAATCTATAACTAATTGCACTATCATTAAATGAAATACTTGATAACATTGAACATATATTTAAAAATGAATATCCTAAATCTTCCTCATTAACATAAGCCTCTATTTTAGAATAATTATACATTATTTCAACAAAATATTTATTTTTGACTTTTGAAATATCAATATAACCATTATCTAAATTTTTAGAATAAAATAAACTTTTATCCTCTTTATGCTCAAATTTAGTTTTATAATAATATGCAATCGTATCTATATACATAAAATAAGTATTCTTTTTATCTCTAATTTCTAAATTATATTCTTTTTTCTCTTTTACTGTAGCTCCCCTAGGTAAGTAAAACTTATATCCTTCAAATGATACATTAAATAAATTGCTATCTTTATAAAGTACTGTATCAATTATACTATCAAAACTTTCTTCTTGAATTTTGTTAACACTACATCCACAAAAAAGTAATAATAGAAGAGCGAGACTAATAATTTTTTTCATAAATCACCTACTCTCGTCAACATTATATCAAATTTTTACAAAAAGATATACACTTTTTCTATATTTTACACTTTGTAACTTTAATTTTATAGATAGACTTGTTAATTTTTGTAAATTTTTCTTCATATTCTGTTGTAATATTATCTAAATCTCCTCTATTATATAAATCAAAAGTTATATCTTCTATAAAATATCCGTAGTTATTAAATGATTTTATACTATAACAAAATAAATCCTTATTATCTGTTTTAAATTCAATAATATTTTTATCATAAAATATTAAATCGTACTTTTCAAGAAAAGATTTACTAGTAAGTCTTCTCTTTTCGTGTCTATTCTTTGGCCATGGATCTGAAAAATTAAGATATATCTTCTCAATCTCTTTATCAAATACACTATCTATATCTTTTGCATCAAGCCTAATCATATATAAATTACTAAGTTCAGGTATTTTTTTTAAAGCAAGCGCTAGAATACTATCATATTTTTCTATTCCAATAAAATTAATATTTGGATACCTAATAGCATTTTCTATAATAAATTTACCTTTTCCCATTCCAATCTCTATATAAATTGGATTAGAATTATTAAATAAACAATGCCATTTACCTTTATAAAAACTAGGATTAACTATAAAGTACTTAGAACTATTAATAATTTCTTTTTTATTTTTTACATTTCTTTGTCTCATAACTCACCAACTAGATTATACTATAAAAACATTTTAAATGGAATAACATATAATAAAATAAAGGAGGAAATAATTGTGAATCAGATGCCTTATGATAATTATTATATGGGGATGAATATTCCAAATAATATTCAAAATTTAGAAAGAATAAATAATCGTATTACAAGATTAGAAAGACAAGTAAAAATTCTTGAAAATAGATTAAATCGTTTAACAAATAATTATCCTAAAAATGATTATGATGATAACGATAATAACATGTATATGCTTTAATAATAAATAATCATTGCGGAAAAACAATATAATTGCTCTTCACCACAGGAACTAATTGCAACTTGATATTTAATATCTATAACTTCTATATCATTACTATTAAGAAAACTATTAATACTTTGTTCTAAATCAACTTCATGTTCTAAATCAAATATTTTAACTTTCATAATAATTATTATATAAAATAATAATAATATATTTTGTCAAAAAAAAGAATGCCAAAGCATTCATTTTTTATTATTCATATACATAGTAACTATAACTAATAGTCACTCTATAATATGCATTTCTTCCAGATGGGGCATAACATTTACATAGCCAGTTACTACCACTTGTATACCATCCAGCTGTTAAACATCCTTCACCTGCATAGTTACAATACTGACTAGTATACCTTGTACCTGCTTTAGATGTTCCATTACCAGGACAGTGATTTTCATTATAACCTGATTTATTATAATTATTATATAATGGAGCACTAGCACTACCACAAGCATGATCTTTTGTACCCCAACCACTACTTCCTGTTGGACTATGTCCTGCACGATAATAACATTGTCCACCGTATAAAACAACATCAGAGTTACCTAAGGCTACTTGACAATCGGCAATGCTTGCTACATAAGTTGGGGCAACACTTGTTGCTTCACATGATATATTCGTTCCACTTATACTACATGTTACATTTCCAGATGAATTATATGTTACCGTTACTCCTTCACTTGATGCTATTGTTCCATTTATTGCTTTATAACCACTTAAAGCGTCAGAACTACCAGTAAACGTTATTGTATCTGATTTTAGTGTATATTCTACTCCCTCAACTATATTACTATTAATATATGTTATTTTTACAAATCCATTTCCTTCTTTAGAACAATCAGCCGTTGGTATTTCACTATGACAAGTATTAGAAATTGTTCTAATCATATTAGAATCTGATGTTTGGCAGTTATAACAAGTCATATGCTTATCAAATAGTAGTATATTTCCAATATAACCAGATCCTCCGCCTCCTGGAGCATGCCATCCAGCACCTCCTCCATAGTAGCCTCCGCCACCACCGGCATCAGTATAGTATACTGTATCAATTGTAGAAAATCTTGTATAATTTCCACCAAGTCCAAATCCTGCTGCATTGGCACCGACATCATTACTTGGATGAGATTCATAAGCGTGTCCATCTGTTGAACATGCTTGATGCCCTCCCACTGTCGCTTGAGTTGCACCAAGTCCATTTGAATAACAAGACGCAGAATATGGAACTCCTTCACCACCTATGTATCCACCTCCAGAACCACCATTTCCGGAATAACTAGGAGTATATTTATGAGAAGAAGCTCCCCCGCCGCCTCCTGAAACTATTAAAATATCACTGGTACTACCTGATAAACTAGATAATAATCCTGAAGTTGTTGAAATATGAGTAGCTCCTCCGCCGCCTCCGTGTGAAGAGTTATCAATTGCCGCACTTGCATATCCTCCTCCGTTATAACCTATATTTGTATCTGAAGAATTGCTACTTGCATCAGCTGTTGAACTCTGACCTTGACCTCCAACATTAATATAAAGTATTTCTCCTTCTGTTAAACTTATGTATCCTTTGGAATATCCACCATATCCTCCTTGATATGTTGTATTATCATAAGTCGCATTTCCACCTTGAGCCCCCCACACTTCAAGTAAATATGTTCCTGATGCTGATGCTGTAAATGTTGCTTCAGTTCCTGTATAATCAAACTCTGTTGGTGCTATTTGACTAGCTTCTACTATTATTTTGGCTGTAAATGTTTTATTCATATAAGTTATATCTGCTTCTTCCGCAAGCCATAATTTTACTTTATACGTTACTTCTTCATCTACATTTATAAAAGACGACTGATCTATATATTTATTATCACTTAAAACTTTTATATTAGAATATTCTCCATCATTCTTTTTATCAACGTATCTTATTACTGTTTTAAATGCTGGATTTGTTGATGTTTCCTCTATATATACATCATATAATGCTGGAATATCACCAGTATTTTTTACAACAAACGTTAATTCATCTGTTTGACTTAGTCCCTCTTCATCAGTCATTGGATACATATTTGATATTGTCAATGACTCTGTTTCTTCGTCTTTAATAATTACTTCAAGATTTCCTGCATTTATAGTATATGCATTTGTTCCTACTTGACTATTTCTTAATAAAGCATAACTAGATCCTATTGCTATTACTAATACAGAAACTAAAATCATTACGATAACTTTTGATTGTTTTTTTATTATTTTAATAAATTTGTTTTTCTTTTTTACAATGGATGGTTCTTCCATATTATCACCTTATAATTAATATAATACAATCAACAAAAAAAATCAAGCTCTAAGCTTGACTTTTAATTATTTAATAATTTTAGAAACTGATCCAGCACCAACAGTTCTTCCACCTTCACGAATTGAGAACTTAGTTCCTTGTTCAATTGCAATTGGGTGAATTA